>ENA-OURU01000731-OURU01000731.1-human-gut-metagenome-genome-assembly--contig:-NODE-731-length-47692-cov-17.429834_pt1 | contig 47692 bp, 43 predicted proteins | sample MGYA00242137_ERZ509064 | MGnify/ENA primary metagenome ERZ509064 (study PRJEB26280, sample SAMEA2338777) | human gut metagenome | biome: human gut; feature: human-associated habitat; material: faeces...
TGAAATTCAGTCTGTATCCGATCTGTTTTCTATTCTGTTTAAAATGGAGGGACAGACAGATTTAGAAATTGCAACCTCAAAGGATTTGGCGAATCTATCTGAAGATTCCGATAAACCTGCACTTTCTCTTTCTTTTGCTGATCAGACTTGGTTTGAATTATCCTCTGACTGCTCTGATGAAGAAAAAGAACAAATGATAAAAGCTGCCTGCGACATTCCGATAAATAAATCTTTGCACAAAAAAGACAGATGTGGGAATATTTCATTACCTGCATCTGTCTCTTTCTATCCTATGCTATTTTCTACTCATGAATTTCCAATGGCAGCCCATCCGGATCATGGAAAAATGTCATTTTCTTTCCGGTATAATCATCCAGGCGTACCGGCTCTGTTTCAATTCCTTTCCCATTCAATTCTTTTACTGTTTCATCTACACTCTCAACTTTAAATGCCAGGTGACGTAATCCCAATGCTTCTGGATAATGTAAGCGCTTTATCTTAGGGTGTTGCTAGAATAATAGAATGCTAGTACTTTACTTCATTTTCCTAGCAAACATCTTTTGCACTTCTTCATTCCACGGTGCTAGTTTTTCTAATTCTTTCTGGGCAGTTCTCGCATTTGGACGTTTTTCCAATAAGAAATTTAAATACTTATACACGTTCAGATCATATGCTTTTGCCATCTCGATCATTGTAAAACAGATCGCACTGGCATTGGCTCCGTCTACAGAATCACAGAACAACCAGTTTTTTCTTCCGACCGTGATCGGACGGATCGCATTTTCACTTAGGTTGTTACTGAGACTGCACCTTCCATCTTCCAGATATGTCATCAGTGAATCTTTTCGGTTTCGGATGTATATCACAGCCTGGTCAAGACGACTTCCTTTGACAGGTGTCTGTGCATCAAGCCATGACAAAAAAGCCTCAATGACTGGTTTTTCATCTTTGAGACGTCGTTTCTTTTTTTGTTCCGGAGAAAACCCTTTTTCACGATAACGCCGTTCATATTCAAACAGCTTATCACAATACAAAACTCCCTGAACGGCAGGATCTGTATAATCTTTTTCATGACCTTTCGGGATCGCTTCCAGAAGATATCTGCGGATATGTGCATAACAACAGCAGCGTTTTCCATCCTTCAACAGGTTATATCCATGATAGCCGTCTGCCATAAAGTAATATCCCGGCTTGATCCCGTCCAGAAATCCGACCGCATGTTTTCCTGCTCTTGTTTCCGTATAATGATAGAGCACGATCTTTGGCAGTCCGTCTTCTCCGCTGCGTACCACCCAGATAAAAGACTGTGTCTGGGCTCTCCGCCCTTCTTCCTTCAGCACCTGAAGACGTGTTTCATCCATCATCAGAAACTTTCGTTTCTTCAGCTGTTTCTCAAAATATTCATATATTGGCTGAAAGTATGTTTTGGAACAGTGGATGATCCATCTTGCCATGGAAGCTCTCGTGATCGTTGCTCCCAGCTGTTCCCAGTCTTTTTCCTGCCGGTACAGTGGCATTGCGTTCATGAACTTCTGACAGATCACATGTGCTGCAAGCGATGGAGACACATAACTTCCACGCAGAAGTGCAGGAATCCCGTTATCTTTAACGAACTGCGGTTCCTCCGTTTCTTTGCACTTTGGGCATCCATAAGTTGTAGCGATATATTCCACACGTTCCAGTTTCGCCGGTGTAAAGATGACTTCACTTCGGATCAGTTCATGACCGATCTCGACCATCTTTGTTCCGCAGATACTGCATGTTTTCTGTTCTTCTGTCAGAGTGTCAACGAATTCCTGACGGACAGGGATATCACGGAACTGTTCGTTAAGATCCGGTTTCTTTTTCCGCTTTCTTTCATGGGCTTTGATCTCAATATATTCCGGTTCGATCTCTTTTGCCGGTTCTTCCTCCATAAGTTCATCAAACAGACTCATCTGTCCCGGAAGATCTTCTTTCCGTCTTTTTTCACTGGAGGCTCCAAACAGCTTTGCTTTCAGATATGAGATCTCTGCCTGCAGGTTTGAAATGATCTGATCCTTCTTTTCATCGGATGCATGATGTTCTTCGATCGCTTTTCGAAGATCTTTGATCATCTCCGTCTGCACACGGATCGTCTGATTTAGTTGTGAGATCGTATCCTTCAGCTCGATCAGCCGGATATCATTTCTGCCTGAACTCATGGTATAAAACTCCTTTTTTTTACTGTTCTCATTATACCATAAAAACGACGGAATCCCTAGTAAAATGGGACTTTTTTACTCTTTTTCATTCTCAGGTTTTCTTGGTCTGATCGCTTTTGGCTGCTCGATCTCCAGACCTGACATCAGCCAGTCGAACTGTCTCCAGGTGATCGGCTGTACTTCATTTTTATTTCTTGGCCAGCGGTATCTTCCCTCGGAGGCCGTCAGTCTTTTATATAATAATACGAAGCCATCGTTTTCATATAAAAGTGCTTTGATCCGGTCACAACGCCTGCCACAGAAAAGATATAACGCTCTCTGCTCTGGATCCATATGAAACTGATCCTTCACGATCGAATATAATCCATCGATCTGTTTTCTCATATCCGTATATCCACAGACAATATAAATATCATCCACAACAGAGATATCGCCTAACATGAGAATGCTCCTATAAGTTTTAATGTCTGTTCCAGTAACCGTGGATCGGTCTGGTTACTGATCCGCAGAACAGCCTGTCCGATCTGAAGTTCCATTGTTGCAACGGGTTTTGTGATCTCTGCAATATCTTCTGTAGAAGACGGTCCATAAAGATCGGTTGACTGGTCTGGAATGATCTCCATTTTTACAACTTCCTGATGGATCGCCTGAAACCGGTCTTTTCCTGCTGGTGCTGGAAATTCACAAGCCTGCTTGCGAAAACGACGGACCCAGTTATAAAAAGTTCCTGGATTGATGTCATGTTCCAGACACCACTGGTGATCAGAAAGTCCGCTCTGTCTGCATTCCATGATGATCTCATACTGTTCCTGTTCGGTACGTCTTTTTGCTCTCATTGTACTCCTCCATAATTGTAGTAAAGTACTAGCATTTTCATTCATCTAGCAAACGATGGAAGTAAAACACTAGCATCTAGCAATCATTATGACAGGATTTGTGTGCATTGAAAATCCACCCTTAGATAAAGCGCTTACTGGATAATTTACACGAGCTGGAGCATTTTTTATGATAAAAAGTTCTATTTCCTGCGGCCCACATGCCAGATCAATCTTGTAATCGTCACGTTCTTTCCGATAATTTTCTCTGATCACCTTAAATCCAAGCAGATCCACATAAAAATGTTTTGATTTTTCATAATCACTTCCAATGATTGCAATATGATGAATGGTATCGAACATAACTCTCTCGCCTCCATTTTTTATATGTTGATATATTTTCTCACAGTAAGCGCTTTATCTTAGGGTGTTGCTAGAATAATAGAATGCTAGTACTTTACTTCATTTTCCTAGCAAACATCTTTTGCACTTCTTCATTCCACGGTGCTAGTTTTTCTAATTCTTTCTGGGCAGTTCTCGCATTTGGACGTTTTTCCAATAAGAAATTTAAATACTTATACACGTTCAGATCATATGCTTTTGCCATCTCAATCATTGTAAAACAGATTGCACTGGCAATTGATCGATACGATCCGTGGAGCTGAGAATTCAGCGATCATCTACAGCATTGCAGAAACAACCAAAGCAAATGATCTGAAACCATATGAATATTTTGAACATTTGCTGACAGAGATTCCAAAACATATGGAAGATACCGATCGTTCATTTTTAGATGACTTACTTCCATGGTCAGAAAAGTTACCAAAAGAGATCAAAAAGACAAACAAGAGGTCATGAAAAAATGATCTTTTGTTTGTCTAGGTACGTGCTATTGTGCGTTTACTGATGATCTCATACTGTTCCTGTTCGGTACGTCTTTTTGCTCTCATTGTACTCCTCCATAATTGTAGTAAAGTACTAGCATTTTCATTCATCTAGCAAACGATGGAAGTAAAACACTAGCATCTAGCAATCATTATGACAGGATTTATGTGGATTGAAAATCCACCCTTAGATAAAGCGCTTACATAATGCCTTTTAAAATCATAATGCTTCATTGGCTTAAGACCTATATATTTATGAACATTAATAAAATTAAATACATTATGATTTCTTAATGTCCCTGGGAACTTAAGTTCTTCATTTTGGCTACACTATGTTTCAACCTTCATGCCTGCCGGACGTGATTTGCATTCATGGATCTGTCTGGCCCATTGCTAAAGTCGGACTTGTGAAGCAACTAAACTTGGTTGAGTTTTTATGTGATCATCTCCTATCCAAGTACAAAAAGTTAAGTACTTAACTTTTTTGACTTTTTATATTTTGTATAGGGTAATGATAGCAGAGTAATTTTAATAAAAAAAAGTACGTGCTATTGCGCGTTTACTGTCGTACAATAAAATATATTAATTAATCATTTTCTAATATACCTGGAGGATAAATTTATGATTGAAATCTATATTAAACTTTCGAGCATAGCTATTTTTTTATTAATTGTGCTTTTACTTGCTGCTATTATACCTTTTATCAGACTACAAAATGAAAAACGAAAATGTATATCTGAATTATCTAAAACAACACATGATTTTTCTCAAAATCTAAAAGCAACTTACAAAAAAAATGATAGTTCATATGATACCGAATCAGATAATTCCTGTTTATCTCAGATATTAAAAAAATACAAAGAAATAAACAACAAAAAAATTACAAATAAATGTAAATTTTCATTGCTAACAATTTATGTAGTTGAAATTTCAATTTTATTACCTTGTCTTTGCATTGCAAATTTATGTTTTAAATTTATTGAAGTCGATACCATGCTTTCATTGTTGAAATCACCTTTTGTTTTACTATGTATATTTCCATTTTTGATGTATATCAGATTTGTACAGCCTCGTGAAACTTGGACTCGTCATTCCAAAACTACTGCTTTACTTGAAGCAGAATTTTATAGCTATATATACCATCATGGTGTATATCAAACTATTGCTTCTAGTCCTGTTCAAATTTATACTTTTGAAAATAGAATTTTAAATATATTTTCTAACAATATTGTTATTTTTTCAGAAAATATGAAAAAACATACAGAAACCGAAAATTCTTTCAAAAATTTCAAAATATAATCCACTTCATACAAAAGAGTTAGCAAAATTTATATTCTGTAACTCTTTTGTATGAAGTTTTATTTTAAATCATTCTTTTTTCTTTGATATTCACTATGAAACGATTGCATATTTCCCATCCTACGAATGGCATCTAACCAACTATTGATTTCTTCCCTGCTATACTTAGGTGATCCATCCTCTTTTTTCATACCTTCTAAAGCTCTTGCCATCAATGAGTATTCATTTTCTAATGATGTACTAAATACTCCTTTATCATCTGTATTAATAGAAACACATAATTGGGAACATTCTTCTAATTTTTTATAATCATGTTCCAATTCACGATTATAAAATTCTATGATTGGATGTTTCTTATAATCTCTAAATGTTCCTATGCGACAATTAGATGATGGATTAGTTTCAATTGATATTCCTTTTTGTCCAATTATCTGCTGCATCTTTTTCTGAACTGCTTTTACACCCTTAATATATAATGGATTAATTTGTTTCTCTACTCGTACGTCCCCTTGTTTTTTAACTGGTATGCTATAATGATAATAATAATAAAGTATTGCTACTTCTGGCATATATCTCAATTCAAAATGTGCAGGCAATTCTCTATTCACTTTATAATAATCATAGTTATTTTCTACTGACAAATAATCAGGTTCAAAAAAACCATTTTTATAATATAATGGGTCATCTCCTCGCAATTTCCAAGCTCTATAGTATGAATAAATATCAAATTTAAAATCTCTATTTTCTGCTCCATACGGAAGGACTGATAATCTATGTTCTACTTGATGTGAATCCCTATATCTTCCCTGATATTTATTCTTCATCTTATCCAAAATTTTATCTATCGTTTCTACATCAATGTGATTTTCATAAATCATCTTAAAATATAAACTATATTCTTTTTGCAAATAGTCCTTTAATTCCTCTTGCCCTTCTATTCTTAAATCAACTATTTTTCCAAACAGCCAAACAATATTATCAAGATAATCCTGTTTTGATATCAATATACAATTACCTTTTGATTTATACCACTCTTCAACATTAATACCAAGTGCAATTGCATGTCCTAGTCGATCACCACAATCTAAATTAAAATAAAAAATTGCTTCATCTATCGCTCTTAATCCATCTGCTACATCTAGAAATTCTTCACCTGCATGATATGTAATTCTTAACTGTGGCATTTTTTCATCATTATTTGCCTCTTTTATCTTTTTCTTTTTTTCTAAATCATATAAATTACGGTCATCTCTTCTATTTGCATTATTTACTCGTATATGATTCGATAAATATCGAAATGCTGTTGCAAATATCTCCGGTCTGCATCCTATTTCAGATGAACATGCATCAATTCCCAAAACTTTTTTTGCCATATACGGATTTATTCTTCTAAATCTTACAATTTCCTTTGCACGTAATTCTACCTCTCTTCGTTTCTCATAATGTCGGCATCTTGTATTATCATCTCCCTTATCAAAAACATCTATATCTTTAATAAAATGATATACATAAAAATAACGTTCATCCAATTGCTTCAAATGATCTGGATTAATTAATTGATCTATATTTTTGATTTGAATTCCCATATCTTCTGCTTTAGCAGGAGGTGTAATACGCACCTCTAAGCTTTCCATATTCGGCTTTAATATATTATAACTTAATGCCTTTTGTACATCATAATCATGAAATAATTCATCCTCTATCAGATTTCCTTTTCGACTTTGATATTTTTGAAAATTAGCAAAACCAACATTATCATTTACTTGAACAATTTCAGATCTTATACTTTCTCTTAATAATAAATATGCATAAAATAAATTTAGTCTGTCGTCTTTTTCTCTCTGAAAACTATTTACTTGCTGAAACATCTTATACAAAAACCAATTTTCGCCTGAAAAACTTCCATTCTCACCACGCCTACTAAATGCATATAACATATAATCTTCTAGTTTATATTTTTTATGTTCCAACTCATTTCTTCTATAGTTTGCATTAAGACCATCTATTACCCCTTGAAGATTTTCACGATATTTAATCAAAAGCGTTTCGCTTTTCAATATTTTTTTTACATTTTTTAATGTTTGATCTTGCCATATTTGATTAAATAGTGATTTTTCAATAAAATCATACAAATCACTTAATTCTACTTCCGAATTCATCAACATAATATTTTTTATTTTCTGTACAATATAAATATTACGTTCTTCTATCGTATCTTTCCTTGAACTATTTTCTATGACATCTTTTATATCATTTAAAATTTTCTCTGTTACATTTGTATTAATTACTAATTTTTCCAAAACCCAATACAACTTTGGATTATTTCTTATAAACTCCCGATAAATCTTATTCTTTTCTACTTCAGTTTTCTGCTGCCCTAATAAAATAAAAATAAACTGTTTAAACCAATAGGAACATGATATATTCTCCTTTGATAATATATTATCATCTTCTTCGATATAATTTTGATTTATTTCCTCTTTTATTACTTCATAATTAATCACAAAATCTTCCAACCTATGTTTCGTCAAATTATGATATTGCGCATATGGTACTTTGTACGATCCTATTCTTATTTTGGTACTTGTCAAAAATGAAAATAATAAAATTCTTATCATTGCTGCTTGTAAATACTGTAATGATAATGATTTTTCCATATAGCGATCTGTATATGCAATCTTAGTATCTCTTTTTTCTTTATCGTATTTTCTAAAGTAATCTAAAACTTTAGAATTTGTTACATTATTCATTAAACTAATCCACGACATTTGAAAAATAGGAATGGAACCCCAAAAATGAAAATGATTTTCTGAAATTCCTTTATTTAAAATCTCATATAAACGAAAATTATTATGTTTTGTTATGATATCCCATGAAAATCCCATATCTTCCATCTTTAAATGATTTGACTGCCTTGCCATATATGCTGCAATCAGAATATCCTCATTAATAACTGTTGTCAATTTTCTCCATGATAAAAGATATTGATATCTGCATAAAACCTGATTTTCTTTTAAAACCAACATTTCATCACAATATGCAAACAATGCTGAAAATACATTAATTTCATCTCGTTCTTCTTTTATATTTAATCCAAATATCCTTGCTACACGATCTTCAAAATTAGTCTTATAATATCCCCACATATTAACAGCCTCGTCTTCACTATAATATCTCATATATGAATGGGCAAGACGTATAAATTCTTCTTTTGTAAAATAATTATATACAATATTGTTTTCTATTACTCGTCGCGGTGAAACATCTTTTAACAACATTGTAATCATCTTTTGTAAATTTTCCATTATTTATTTGATCATCTCTCCTGAATCTCTTCTTCATAAAAGTTTATAATTCCTTTACTTAAATCAGTTTCCCTATTTATTGCATGCATCCAGATTGTTCCAAATACTGCTGTAAAATTATTTTCTCCAAAATATTTTACAGCAGGACAATTTCTAAAAATTTCTCCTAGATTTGTTTTCCCCTCCATACTTTCATCTTGTTTGTTTAATATATCCTCACACTTTTCATATATATGACTAATCTTTCCAATAAGTTCCTGAATATTTTCTATTCCAATCACTTCATTCTCTTCTTTGATTAATCTCTTTTCAACATTATACATCAAATCAAAATCCCATATTGGCAATGCAAAATGTCCATATTGTTTATCCCATTGTTCATAGTCTTTCAAGAGCAATTTATCACAATCTATTCCATCCATTCTTTCTTTTATATCCTTTTCTATCTTTCCAAGAATATCTAGATATTGTATAGAATTTACTACAAATCCCCATGGACAAAAATATAATTTATCATTTGATCTTATTTCTAAATTAATTGCAAATTTCTTCGTTTCTCCTAATTGTGTCTCTCCTATATCAATTATTGATATTTCTAATTTGGAATTTTCTCTATCTTTCGTAGTAAAAAATAACAAACATATTTCTATATTTCTAATAAATTCTAATATTGTATTTTCTTTGTCATCTGGAGAAATTTCTATATTTAGTTGTACCCAATCTTCACCAGTTCCTGATAATTCTATGTATCCTGACATTTTACTTTTTCGATAATTTATATCCTTATCAGAATTCTTCAAAGTTGTAGCATACACTACATTAGGTAACATGTAATTAGTTAAATTTCCTGATATTGATCCAGCGCAAAAATCAATAAGTTCCTTATTTCTTATACTATCTGATTCTTTTGAATAATATATTTTGCTTAATCTTATTGTATAATATGCCAAAATACAATGAACCATTCTTTTTTCTTTATCCCCTAAACGACCATATATGTATATTAAATGTAATAAAGTTCCATAATCATACTTTTGTTCTTCTAGCTTATACATTAAATTAAGTGTTTGAGTTCGTTCTTTTTTATATCTTAATAAATCTTCTATTTCCTGTCCATCTTTTTGCGAAATACATCTTATTAAATAATCAAATAACTCTTCTACCCCTCTATGCAAATTAGAATTCATTATCTTTTGCATTTCTTTTTTCTCTTCGTATTCTAATTTGTCTCCTACAAAACGTTGGGAAAAATCATTTAACATTTCATTATAATTTTCTTCTGGATATCCTTCTATTGTTTCATCTCCTAAATAATCAAAAAACATATTCATATATTTTAGTTTTCTAATATTTTCCGGCTCATAAAAATGTGTTTTTTTCCCATTCAAATCAAACAGGATTCCTGTTTTTTGATATATTTTTTCAAAGACATAGTTTTTTATTTTTAATTTTTTATCTAAATTCTTAACTTTTATGTTCTGATTTCCCTCAAAATTCAAGGCACCTGTATAAACTCTTTTATATAATGGTATTACTTTTTCTAAATACAACTGCGACATATCACTGATTTGGTCTCTGATATTCGAATCTCTTTCTCCTAAATCCTTATATATTTTTCCAAAATGTACCTTACTTAAATTTAATAATTGCTCATAATCAACAGAAATAAAAACTATTACATCTTTCATCATCAAATATCTATGAATAGCTTCTAAAGTATCAAATCCATGATCTAAATTCATATCTAGATCATCAATCGCTATTACTAACACTTGCTTTTGACTATGTTCGATGTATTGATTTTTTTCATTTTTCATTAAGCTTAAATATCGTTTAATTAATTGTTCTAAATCTCTCTTTAAGCCCAAACTATTTGATACATTTTTTAAATTTTCAATAGATGACTGTCCCCATTTATTTTTGTCATTAATTTGTCTTAGAGAATTTTCAACCCTTATAAATAATTCTTGTAATTCTCGGATATCATATTCTCTCCAATCATCATGAAATCTCTCTTCACTAGTTTCCATAAATTTTCGATACATATTAGCGACCAAAATATGGAGAATATTTTCCTCTTTTTCTAGCAGTCCACCATCAATAAAATCTAAACAATGAAATTTTACAGATTCAAAATCAATCTCTCTAAATGGTTCTTCGTATACAGAATTTCCATAAGTATTTAAATAATTCAAAAAAGAAAACATTGCTGTTGTCTTTCCCGTTCCCCTTTTTCCAACAAATGCTATCATATTATTTATTTCTTTTTTATCTAATGCACCTATTTTTCTTCTTAACTTTTCTTCTTCTATATATTCTGATTCATCTAATAATTTCTTCACCAAACTTTTTGTCTTCTTATAAGTGCTAGAATATATAGATTCTTCAAATTTTTTAGGTTCTTCCATAAAACTTTCATATTTTGATAATTCAATTATTTTATCTGAATTGCTCATTTTATTTTCCCTCTCAAAAATGTATTACTCTTCTGTTAATATCTTTATGTCTGATTCATTTATCGCTATATTTATATTCTTTTTTATTGCCTCACAACAAATCATATCATATTTACTACCAAACATCTTTTTCATATATATATTCTTTCTACACATGCTATTATATACATCATTTGCCTTTTGAAAGTATTTTAATGCTTTATTTTTCTTATCTTCTTCAAATTTTACATATATAATACCTATTTCTCTACATAATTTGTAATAATACAAAAATTCTTCCGGCTTTAAGTAATCAAACTTATTTTCATTTATTTCATCTAATATATCTAATCCTTTTTTAAAGTCTGCTTCTGCTTTTCGATAATTTTGATCAAATTTTAAATCATAAATTCCTAGTTTATAAAATGCCTTATAATTCCTATTACAGCTTTCTGCTGCACACCGATAATATTTTAATGCTTCAGTATCTTTATCTTGTTTTATCTGATATGATAATCCCATACGATAATATATAAAAGATAATACCTCTTTATTTCTATCTTTTAATTTATCAACACACTCCAAAAGATGTCCTGGAGTATCTCTATAATATCGTAAATCTAGATTAGTAGCTAATCCTTGTAATACATGTATATTATAAAAATTTTTATTTTTTTCTAAAATCTCTTCCATTTCATATACTAAGTCTTTTGTATTATACTTTAACCCCATACCGCCAAAAACTATCTCAAATAATTTATTAATTTTTTCTTTACAATACAATATAGAATATTGAACGTATGATAATATTTCATCATTAATCCCACATTCATCTATTTTCAACAACCTCTCATACGCATTTATATAATAATTACATATTTCTTGCATCCATGATTTTTGGTTTGAATAATCATGTCGTATACAAGATACTTGCATAATATGTTCTTCAATAAAAATCTGACCAATCTGATCTAAAAAATCATTATTCTCAAATATATTCTCATTAATCCACTTGATTAAAAATATTTGTTTTTCTTTATCATGTTCATAAAAATTATTATTTGATTCATATATAGGAATTTGCTCAAAAATAACATGATCATCATACTTCTCACTATCTTCTTTTTGTATGGAATCACCATGATATATTTCTTGCGCTACCATAATCCCTATAAAACGAAAATAGCCCGCAATAAATTCAGCCTCGAATTTATTTTGGACTTTATATGATAACTTTATTATTCTTTTTGCTGACATGTCAACTGGTTCTCCTTTTTTGAATATAACTTTTCTCCGTTTTCGAATACTCTGGAAGTAATGGTAATTTCTTATACAATATCAGAAAATATGAAATACGATTATTTTTTATCATTTGAATATTTTAGAATTAAAAATATTAGGTAAACCTATTATCTCATAATTGATACAGAAAATATTTATTATACAAAGTCAATCTATAATATAGATATATCGTAAATTTCTACGACCTGAATATTCAAGAACATGATAATTGTATGCATATTGATTACCCTTATATGCATACAATTATCATGTTATACTTTCCTTCATAAAATGTCTTTTTTTTAATACAATTATTTTATCACATGTATTTAATCTACACAATACCTAACTATATTGTTTACAAACATTTCATCTACTCCCAAAGCATCTCCGCATAAACCCCATCAGCAATCAACTCTCTAAAAGCCTCCTGCACAGTTTCTTTATCTTCCTTATATGTAACTCCAAACCAACGATCCTGTGTCTCCAACACCTTCACGTTCGCTCTTTCTTCTTTCAAAAGCTTGTCCACGATATCCGGTAACAGATATTCGCTCTTTAAATCTCCTTCTTCCACATTCGCAAGAAAATCTTTGAAATCCTCTGCTAAGAAATCCAAAAATTCTGGATATCCTGCCCACATGTTCATGGATACTTTATCTTCTGGACTGATCCATTTCTGTACTTCTTCGCTGTCACATTTGATCTGTCCGTCTTCTCCCATTTCGATTCCTGTTGTCTCATGTACCTGGCTTAATAAACCATCCTCATCGACAACACTGACTCCTCTGGTCACTGTTCCATTGTCACTTAATGTGTTCTTTAAAATGAATCCGCCCATTCCCATGGTAAATTCTCGTCCAAGGTCTTCTCCGGATACTAAGAAATCATGCAGTTTCACAAATGCTTCTTTTCCATAATAATCATCTGCATTGATGATCACAAATGGTTCTTTCACTACATCTTTGCAGCATAAGACTGCCTGACCTGTTCCCCATGGTTTTGTTCTTCCTTCTGGTACTTCAAAACCTTCTGGCAGATCATCAAGCTCCTGAAATACATATTCTACATCGATCTGTTCTTTGATCCTGTTTCCAATGATCTCTTCGAACTCCTTGAAAATGTCTTTGCGGATAATAAAGACTACTTTATTAAATCCTGCTTCTTTTGCATCATGAATGGAATAATCCATGATGATCTCTCCATTTGGTCCCATCTGGGCTAACTGTTTGATTCCTTCTCCAAATCTAGAGCCAATTCCAGCTGCCATGATAATTAATGTTGTATTCATTCGTATTTTTTATCCAATAAAGACTGATTTCTTAAGGTCCCTGGGAACTTAAGTTCTCACTCGTTATTTTATAACTCATTTTATAAATCACTCCCCCAATTACTCCCGATATTGTATTATATACTAAATCTGAAACTTGAAAAGTTCCAATTGCAAATATTAACTGATTTATCTCAATAAAAAATGATATTCCAAAAGATATTAATATCATCTTCTTAAATAAATTTTTTTTAGTAATATGCGGAAAACTCTTACCTAGAAAAAAAGTCAATGGCGTTAAAAGGAAAATATTATATAGTGCATCAATATTCCATGTCTGATTACTTCTTTTAAATGGTAACCACCCACCAAATACATTTATCAACGGATCAACTTGTTTACGTCCTGCTAATGTTAAATAAAATAATATCATTATATAAATTCCTAACATTATTTTCCATACTATTTCAAGCATATGATTTTGATATTTTTCTTTTAATCCACCTAAACTTTTATACATTCTGTACCCTCTTTTTACCTATAAAAAACGCAAAATATCGATTAAGAATATAACATATTGGTACTAATGTTATCAACGCTAATGTAAGTGTAAAAAAGAAATATATATATTCATTCTTTGACGTTCCTATTATGCATTGATATACTTTTCCCCATGCCTTAGTTACTGTTCCTATCATTAAATAATATAGTCCACTGTTTTTCCCAATAAATCTCAGTAACTTATTTTCTTTGATTTTTATACAAATTGTTAATATAAACAATGTACCAATAACCCCTACTAATATACATGAAAACCACTCATTATAATTTCTCATTGCATAATCAATATTTGTTTGTCCAAAACTTGCATTTACAATACATACAGCTACCAATAACATTGCATATATTATCATATATTTTAAATCACATATTTTCTTTAATATCCCATTAATTTTTATCCAACTACCAACTCCTAAAAAAGGTAACATAATTAATGCTAAATCCAAATTCCATAGCAATCTCACTCCAATATGTAAATACCATACATATGTTACAGCAGATATAATTAATGTACATATTAAAACATTTCTTGATTGCTTTTCCGCAGTACAATATCTAAATATTATTTTATTAATAATTATAAATACAACTTCTGCACTAAACAAACATGAAAAAAACCAAATGGGATTACAATATTGACTCTCTGGAATATTCAAAAATAATCCTAATAAAAAATTCATATGAAAATCTAATTTTTTATTAATTATAAAACCTTTTAACACCACCATAATCCACTTTGCCATTTCATATGAAAAATATGGCATTAAAATAGAATACGCTTTGTGTTTTATTTGCTTTATTGCTCCCTTGTCATTTTTATAAAAATATCCAGATATCATAAAAAATAAGGGCATATGAAATGCATAAATCAAATAAATCAATTTTTTTCCAAATATTTTTTGATGCCCAAATCTAACCAAAATAATTCCTATTCCTTTAGCAAAATCTGCCCAATCTTCTCTTTGTACTTTTTTCATTATCTTCTTACCACTTAAATATTTATCACTTATTGTCCGATATTTTATCTTTTATTAATTGAATTCCACCTTTTCCAAACTCAAAAGCATATTTCACTTCATCGTTAAACGCAATTAAACATACAAGGAATAAAACAATACAATATACTATACATCCTATAATCGCTTCCATTTCATACCCACAAAATAAAAAGGATATTATAATAATTCCAATAGCAAAATTTTCTTTTATTGAAAACCTTAATTCCTTAGATGGTATCTCACATAAATACATCCAAATAATTGCTGTAATTAATGTTGCTACTGCAATACTTTCCATGTTTTTAAATATAGCTACGAAAATACCATTTAAAACTGATCCTATTACTATCATGGCAATCATTTGCTTTAAATATAAATTTTGTTTTTTTTCAGATTTATAAATATTTACATAGATTCCTTTCACAACCAAATAAAAGATTTCAGATGCAAATAATGTAAAAATAATACTATTTGCAAAAATATACTTTTGTAAATAATTTTCTAAAATCCATTTTGCTGGAAATGCCGCTGCTATAACAATAAATCCCCACATTAAAGATAATCTCTTTATTCTTTTTACACTATTTATCGGAGGATTTTTACAAAAATAATTATACATTGATATCGTTATTGGGGAAATAAACACATTGATTATACTCTCTACACTTACTGCAAAGGAATACATTGCAAAATTTATAGCGGACAATAACAATTTTACAAACCATCTATCTAATCCTGTAAAAATTCCACTCGAAAAATTCCCTAACATTAAAATTATTCCTGAAGAAATATTCTCTTTATATTCACTCTTCCGAATGTGTCCCATGCGTACAAAATGCAACTTATTTTCAAGTTTTATAAACAAATAAATAGCAACTATAATTCCTATACCAACTTGTGTTACAATATATAATTTATAATTATCTGAATGGAACAAAAATATTAACAAAATTGTAATAGCAAATACTGCAAATTTTTCTATATTTAGAGCATTTCCATATGCTTTAAATTCCCCTGTTGCCTGATATAAAGACTTTAAATATCCTAAAATATTATATGAAAGCATTCCAAATGCAAAACATGCAATAATAAAGTCATCAAAAATAATTCCACCTAATAATACTATTACAAACATTATTAGCATCAACACAATATAATTAACAAAATTATTTGCCAATCCTTCTTTATTTATATCTTCTAATTTCTTGCCTCCATATTTAAGATACATTCCATCATTATATCCCATACTAAAAAAACCTGCATATGTTAAATATAATGCATAAGTTTTTATCATCCCATAAGATTCTATAGAAACGTATTTAGGAACTAGAAAATTAGTTAATAAATTTATTATTAAACATATAATATTTGCCATCATGACATTTATTAGTCCCTTTTTCATAGTTTGTCTCCTTTAATTATTTAAAATATAATTGTATATTGTTTTTTCACTATTATCGTTTTTTCTTTTATAAGTTAATTTATGTAAATATCCATTTTTACATAAATTAACATATTTTTCTCTTGTATATAATGAATTGCTCTCTTTTTGCATTTCAAATACATTAACGTGATTAATTGGAACACTGTCAATCATATTTTTGACAATCTCATTATTTTCATATGCGAGTGCAATAAAACAATCTATTATCAAATAACAAATCGCTTTATTCTCATATTTCCAATATTTTAGTTGCATATCTGTCAAATATAAAAAAAATGGATTTCCCTTTGCCGATGCTAAAAAGAAAGTACTCCATTTTCCTTTACATACATGATAATCTGCTCGTTGTGTATGATTAATTGTATAAAAATAATTATTATATATATCATTTGAAAATGTATCTGTCATATATAATGTTGCATCCATCCAAATTCCACCGTATTCATATAACAATTTTGTTCTGATGATATCTGCAAAATGTGGAATACTAATAATTCCACTTTTTAATTTCTCATAAGTAAATTGTGGAATTTGTATATACTTTGATATATTTTCTTTATTTAATATAACTATCTCGTGATTTCCTTTATATTTTTCTACAGATTTAATTACCTGTTTTACAATATCTGGAGTATCTTCGCTTACTCCTTGCCACCAAAAAATCCAAATATAACTCTGCTTTAAAATTTTAGATTCCTTTTTCAATTGTTTCATTTGACTTTCAAGAATATCTATTTTCATGTATTTTTTCTTTAAATATTGTTTTACCTTTTCGTATCTATAATGTTCAAATTTCTTTCCTATTCTTCCTCTATGTTTAAAAATCAAACTATCAAAAAAATCTAAAATACCAAACTTAAGCCCAAAATAATGCACTATTTCAAAACTATTCACTAATTTTTTAGGCATGATTCCATATATCTTTTTCATATATACTGTCTTATCCTCTCTAGTATTAAATCAATATTTTTTTCCGTTAAACTTGTATCTAATAACCCTATTGCTTCTTTAGGTATATTAAGTTCTGATAAATTGACATCTATTATTTTATTAATAATTTCTTCTGAAAATCTATATTTTATTATTTGGGCGGGAACCCCACCTACTATAGCATATGGAGGAACATCTTTTGTTACTACTGCACCAGTTGCAATTATAGCACCTTTGCCTATATGCACTCCTGATTTGATCCATGAATCATCTCCTATCCATACTTCATCTTCAACAATTATTGGGCCTTTTGTTTTTACATCATTTTTCATTCCAAATACACGGTATGAATAAGGATACATAGTTATTTTAGAATAGTCATGTTCTCCTCCCAACAAAAAATTACTACTTCCAGCAATTGAACAATTAGCCCCTATTATCAATTTTTCTTCTTTTGCTCCTGTATAATTAACATTTAATCTACCATAAGTATTTTTTCCTACAACAATACCTCCATTTTTTACAAAATTAATATATGCTCTATTTGTAATTATTCCTAAAGTTGTTTTATTTTTTTTATTATTTTTTTTCCAATCTCTTCTTATTTTTATTTTTTGAAAGAAAAAAAGTATTCTATTTAACATATAATTTCCTCTTTTAAGTCCTATTTTTTATTCTACAAATTATTCTTAAACGTGTTGTAATTTTTACATTTGTAAATATATAATACACAATATATAAAACAATAAATGTAGTAATCATATTGAAAGATATGAAATTTTTAAAAAACGTATCATCAATTGGTAATTCATATACATGATAAAACAAATATGCATAAAATAAGTATATGAACTTTGAATGATTATTTGATGCTTTTTTTAAACAATAGTAAAAAGTATTAAAAAATGTTGATGCAATCATTTGCAAAACTATTACACCACCTATACCAAAATCATTATAATATCTTCTTATTGCTCCATAAACATTTCCTATTGCAACTCCATTAGATTGTCTAAATTCCAAATTTGAATTTGTAAGATATACTCCTGATAAATCTACTAACTTAAATTTTTCTAAAGTTGAATAAATTCCCATAAATGATTCTTGTCCCCATATTGTTTTTGAACTAGCTGGAGGATCCTGTATATATAAATTAAAATTTTGTACCGATCCACCTGCATAATACCCTATATAATCCAAAATTGAATTCACTGTATTTCCGACTCGTACAAGATATTTTAATAAATAAAAAGCAATAAATACAACTATTAACGCAATGGCCCCTATTTTTATATACTTAAACGCCAAAGATTTTTTCCAAGAATACTTTTTCATGTTTACTATATATGCTGTAGTAAACCCAAAACATACTAACCATAAAATATATCCCCTACCTCCCCCTATTATATTTTGCAAAGCCGCCAAAATAATAAAAGGTATTAGCAATTTATCTCTTTTCATATTCTTGTCTATTTGATTATTATACATAAATATAAATAATGCAACAAAACCAAATGATCTTCCTAATTTTAACATTTGGTTTGCCAAAGTTGATAAAGTTTCAGCATCTGCATTATTAGCTGTATAAAATCTATAATAAGAAAACATACCAGCTACACCCATATTATTTCCACCTAAAATAGAGATTCTATTAACTTCTTTAAAATAATATGCTGTAATCAAAATATCTATAATTAAACATATAATTAATATTTTATTATCACAAACAATTGCTGTTAAACTTGTATTATCGTTTCTCTTACTTTTTGCCATACTAGGCCTTATATAAAACAATAATGACGGAATAATAAATGCTATAATTGCCGTTACCATTATTCCAAAAGTTTTTGTTTGATAATCTATTCCCCAATTTTTTATATTCAATACTGCAAACATAATACTAATTATATACATAATACAGCATAATACAGATGGAGCTAAAATATCTCTATTACATATATAGTATGTCGATAGAAATAATATTATAGTAACAATAAACAAAAGATATAACATTTTTCCTCCAATCTACATATTAATTTTTAAGACAATAATATATATCCGTTAACCAATATCTCTTTCTACTATACAAATTTATTTCAAAAACTAATTTTATAATTCCTAATGTATTTTTATTTTTTATAGCTCTAATTCTCTCTTTATATAATCTAATTTGTTTCTTTATTATTTTGTCATTTCTAAATGTTGATACTTTTTCAATAATTCTATATTCTTTTGACAATTTATTTACTCTATTAGCATTCTTATGCTCTACCCTACTAGAAGCATTAGTATCGTGTCTCCTAAAATTAATCGTATCTTTATTGTACAAATATGCCGTTCCCTTTAATACTGCCATTCCCCATAACAAAGCATCATGTGCATAATCTTCAAACCATAGTTTATCATAATTCACAAGCAAATTATTTCTAAAACACATAGAACACCCTGGTCTCATAGGCTTTATCCATTTTGCCTTATTCTCTATTTTTACAACTTCTTTTTTTGTCTTTAATTTTTCATAATTTACTTTTCTAGGATCACTTCCCATATAAAAAGGTTTTACATTAGACGCTAACAATTCAATTGATTCATTGCTCGTCATTATGTCTGTCATCTTCTCTATTTTATCCAACATCCATATATCATCTTGATCAGCCAAAAAAATTATATCTCCTTTTGCTAATTTTAAAGCATCACTAAAATTCTTTGAATATCCTTTATTTTTTTCATTTTCATATACATTCCAATGTTTTAATTGATATTTATCTATATATTTCTGAATCATATTTACTGTAGAATCTTTTGAACAGTCGTCACAAATTATCACTTCATCTGGCGGCATTGTTTGACATCTTATAGAATCTAATTGTTCATATAAATATTTTTCTCCATTATATGTTGCCATTACCAATGATATCATTTTCTTTTTATCTCCCTAATCTTCACTGTATACATTCTCATATTCTTTTGCCATACGTGTCGCATTTAAATAATCAAATACAACTTTCTGAGCTGCTTTACTTTTATTTTCATCACGTTCTAAATTATTTAAAATAGCAATCATTTTCTCATAATCTTCTAAGTCAAAAATCTGAACAGCTTCTTCACAACATTTTTTCATTTCAAAATGTGAATCAATATTGGATAATATCGCAGGTAATCCACATCCCATTCCTTCCATTACTGCCAATGGAAGACCTTCCGACAATGATGCTGAAACAAAATAATCAGAGATTCTTAAATATTTAATTGGAGATGGTACACGCCCGATAAATTTAATACGACTGTCATTTCCCGCTAGTTTCTTTAAATCTTCCAATTCTTTTCCATCACCTATTAAAAGTAAAAAAATATCTTTTCTTGATATTTTTTTTATTGCATTTATTAAATAACTTGCATTTTTTCTTTTCGATAAATAACCACAAAAGCTTAAAACTATGTCTTCTGTTCCTATTCCTAATTCGCTTCTTGTTATTTCTTCATTTATATTTAATCGGTTTAAGTCAATTCCATTTCTTATATAACCTATATTTAAATGTCTCTTATGCTCAATCTTTTTTGCTACTGTTTCTGAACATGCAATTGGACATTGAATTTTCTTTACTGTATTAATAAATACAGTAGCTTGCATCCACCCTCTGATTTTTCCCTTTTTCATTGCAAAATCTTCATCTGGATCACAATGAACCGTTGAAACGGTTTTAAAATTTCCTTTTAATCTACTATTCACTAAATCTGCACGTCCACCATGAGAATGTACTATATCTGGATTAATTTTTTCTATTAAACTATTAACTTGTTTCATTGTATTTTCGTTGTCTGATAATGTCACTACTTTACATGAAAGCTCGTTAAAGTTTCTTTCATTATTTGGATCACATTTGCTTAATGCTATAACATACATGTCAAATTTATTAGCATCAACATGTTTTATTAACGTATATAACATATTCACTGGACCACCATTTTTCAAACTATTTATTATAAAAACTATTTTTCTTTTCATTTTAAACACTCTCCGAAGCCTTAATAGTTACACCATTTTTTTCTATTCCATTTTTTACTTTTTCCATAAGTGTATAAGCATAATTTAATTTTTCTCTATCATTCTTTATATCATGATTCAATTCAGCGCCACCTTTGCCATTTCTGTTCAAAAGTCTCTTTTCTAGAATCTTTTTATTAATATTCAAAAAAATAATTTCATCCCCAAAATATTCTTTCAAATACCCTTGTAAATCTAAAATAGCTCGTTCTGATTTTTCTGAATTATACAGTAATCCCCATATAACCTGGTTAACTCCTTCATCAATGATAATATCATTATCATATATTTCAGATTTTGCTTTTTCACATATTCCTACTACTGAATACAAGTATAGAAGCATCTTCAACTTCTTTTTCAAAGATGAAAATTCTATTTTCGAAAAAATTTTGTATAACGCAAAACAATACTTCTTTTTCTTATTAAACAGATAGCTTACTAATTTAACCTTATTTATATTCTGTTTCACTCTAGAATCGCTATATAAATATTCATCCATTAAATTAATCATCTTATATTCTTCTATATATTTTTTTGAATATGTAGACTTCCCACTTCCCGGTAAGCCAATCAACTCAATCATCATTATATTTTTTCACCATCCATATTATTTACTATGGCACTTTCTATCTTGCCAATCTTCCAAACAACCTCTCATGTTCACCAGCAACTCTCTCAACATTAAACCTCTCATCAACTTCTCTCCGACCTCCTTCAACAAGTTTATCCCTAAGCTCCGCATCTTGATAAATCTCAATCACATTCTCAGCAATCTTCTCATCATCATCCACTGGAGCCAACAATCCATTCACATGATCTTGTACGATAAAAGGAATTGCATCCACATCAGTCGCCACAATCGGCTTATTTGCCAACATATATTCTGGCAATACCAATCCAAAACCTTCCCATCTAGAAATCAAAACGGCAATATCAAGAATCTTAATATATTCCATAGGTCTTCTAGTCCAACCAGCAAGAATAAATGAATCCGTCAACTCATTATCCTCAACTTCCTGTTGCACTTCATCCCAATCCGGTCCATCTCCAACAATAAGAAAAAAAGCTTTTGGTATTGTTTCTTTAATTCTCTTTGCTGCCTTTACAAACACATCTGGTGCCTTCTGTTCTGCCAGTCTTCCCACCATACCAACAACAAATGCATCTTCTGGAATTTCTAAAAGTTCTCTCGTATTCATATGATAATCCATATTATACTCATCGAAATCAATCCCATTATAAATTACCTTAAGCTTTTTTTTACCACAAATCCTATATTTTAATGCTGATCTTTTCTCAGCCCCCGAAATACAAATAATCGTTGAACAAAATGGTGCCAACACCTTTTCAATTCCAACATATATTAATTTCTTTAACTTATTTCCCCTCATATTAAATGCCCATCCATGTGGATTATACACACACTTATTTTTTAATCCCATGTTTGCAATTCGTCCTAATGCTCCTGCCTTACTAGAATGGCAATAAACAATATCCGGCTTATATTTCTTCAACAACTTACGTATTGCCTTAATCGCATTTAAATCACTTTTTGGATCAATACTTCTGATCATATCCACATTTTCAAAAGCATCTACCAAATTCACATAGTTTTTCCTCTTATATTGATTTGAAACAATCAGAATAATCTCGTATTTTTCCCTATTACTATATTTAAGTAAGGACCTTAAATATCGTTCCACACCTCCGGGAGATTGTGCAATATGAACAATTCTTATCTTTCTCTCTTCTGACATCGAATTTCCCTTCTTAATTCATCATCAACTCTTCTTCTACTCCTACTGTGCCCCATCATCCCCACAAACAACAAGCCACACTGTCTTAAACAATATCCCAATATCCCTCCAGATAGACCAATGATCGATATAATCAACATCCATCTGAACAATCTCCTCAAAGTCTGTGATCGTGCTTCTTCCGCTAACCTGCCAAACCCCAGTCAGTCCAGGCTTCTGGCAAAGTCTCTTCTTATGGTAAGCACTATACTGTTCAAACTCATCCACTGTAGGCGGTCTTGTCCCTACCAGACTCATATCCCCCTTCAGTACATTCCAAAACTGTGGAAGTTCATCAATACTTGTCTTCCTGATAAACTTTCCAACCTTGGTAATTCTCGGATCGTCTTTCATCTTAAACATCAAGCCGTCCATCTCATTCTGCGCCATAAGCTCTTTCTTGCGCTCTTCCGCATCCTGATACATCGAACGGATTTTATAGATCTTGAAAATCCTTCCATTCTTCCCAACTCTCTTCTGTGAGAAGAACAGCGGCCCCGGTGATTCTAACTTCACCAGCGGTCCAACAATGATCACTGCGATCGCTGTGATCAACATTCCAACCAATCCCCCGGCAATATCCATTGCTCTCTTCATCATCAGCATGACAAATGATACATTATGACCAGAGAAACTTACACTTTCATAAGGACCAACTTTCTCAAGTGATCGTTCCAGATTCTCATTGATCTGAAACTGGGAAATGTTAAGATTCGTCTTAATTCCCATGTCCTCAAGGTTCTGTATTGTCATCGCGATTGGAAATTCGTCATCCATCGGTATATATAAGAATACTTCATCTACAACCGACCGCATCGCATATTCAAAAATACTTCGATATGAATGTGCTACAACCGGAATCTCGTTGATAAGCCATCCTGTCATATCTTTGTCCACAACTGCAACACTTGTGATCCACAGATCCCAGTTCTTCTCTTCCATGATATTCCCGATCACTTCTTCTGCATGATCACTCGTTGTGATGATCATCATCTTTCTTGCATAAGAATGATCCTTTCTTCTTGATAGCCAATACTTCCGATAAACTCGATGTGTGATCTGCATCCATACAAAACTGAATCCAGAAGTAAAGATATAGATAAATCTGGAGTAATCTTTTGCATCTTGGATCAGGAATGCAACCATCGCCATTCCTGCTGCCATCAGAATGACCGTCTGCAAATTCATTCTCATTTCTTCTATAAATTTGCGCTTAAAAAAACCACGATTCGGACGAAACAGAAAGTAGATCATCATAAGTACTACGATCGCAATGAGCCAACGATAATACGTATCGTTCCCCATCACGGTATATCCTGTTTCAATATTTCCAGACCGCAGCCATACTGCTGCAAAATAACCAACAGTAACTCCCACCAAATCTAATAAAAAGATCAGGAAGTTCTGCATCTGTAATCTTGTTGCTTCCATATTCTATTTCATCCCCATTTATTTATACACTTTGTGTTAATTATCTATACTTTTCAAAGTATAGCATGTATTTTCTAAATTTCAATACAAATCTTTGTACTTTTTGTCGAACTTTAATTTTTTTCTTATTTTGATGTAAGTGTCAAAAGTATAAATTGCGTTTGTGCTTGCACAAATAAGCAATTTATACTTATTGACACGCCGAACAACGAGAACGGAATAAAATGGTGTGAACACGCCATTTTATGGGAGTTCGAGGTGTTCGAGGATTGTGGAATTGCGTAGCAATGGAACAATCCGGGTACATCAGAGAGTGGCAAAATTTACTTTTGACACTCTCATCTTATTTTGCACATTGTTTCTTTGAACTTTTGACTTTTATTTTGAACTTTTTCATTGAACTTTTCTTGTTTTTGTGCTATATTAAACAAAATCATTTGAACTTTGAATTTTATTTTGAACTTTTATCGGAGGGTGTTATGAATCAGACATTTACCTTTGCAGATCGTTTGAAGTCTGTAATGGAACAAAAACATATGAAACAGGTTGATCTTATTCATGCAGCAGAGACTGCCGGAGTCAAGGTCGGGAAAAGTCATATCAGCCAGTATGTCAGTGGCAAGACGGTTCCTCGTGCGGAGATTCTTCATTTCTTATCTGAAACTCTTGATGTCGATGCTGACTGGCTTTCTGGAAATGGAGGGAATGCTGTGAATCTGGAAACTTCTCCAAGGAGAACATTTAGCAAATCTACCAAATTAGATAATGTACTTTACGATGTACGTGGTCCTGTCGTAGATGAAGCGAACCGCATGGAACGTAATGGAACTCATATCCTGAAATTAAATATCGGGAATCCTGCCCCATTTGGTTTCAGAACCCCGGATGAAGTCATCTATGATATGAGACATCAGTTAGCTGACTGCCAGGGATATTCTGCTTCTCAGGGATTATTTGCTGCAAGAAAGGCGATCATGCAGTATGCGCAGCTTAAGAAGATCCCAAATGTTGATATCGACGACATTTATACTGGAAATGGTGTCAGTGAGCTGATCAATCTGTCAATGTCTGCTTTATTAGATGATGGGGATGAGATCTTGATCCCTTCTCCGGATTATCCTTTATGGACGGCTTGTGCAACGCTTGCTGGAGGGAAAGCAGTTCATTATATCTGTGATGAACAGTCTGAATGGTATCCTGATATGGAGGATATTAAGAAGAAGATCAATCATAGAACGAAAGCGATCGTTTTGATCAATCCGAATAACCCAACTGGGGCTTTGTATCCTAGAGAGGTCTTACAGCAGATCGTTGATATTGCGAGAGAACATCAGCTTATTATCTTCTCTGATGAGATTTATGATCGTCTTGTGATGGATGGAGAGGAGCATGTATCCATTGCTTCTCTTGCTCCTGATCTATTTTGTGTGACATTTTCCGGATTGTCTAAATCTCATATGATTGCTGGTTTCCGTATTGGCTGGATGATCTTAAGTGGTAATAAGGCGGTTGCAAAGGATTATATCGAGGGACTTAATATGCTTTCTAATATGAGACTTTGTTCAAATGTGCCTGCGCAGGCGGTTGTCCAGACGGCGCTTGGTGGTCATCAGAGTGTTAATGATTATATTGTTCCTGGTGGACGTATTTATGAGCAGAGGGAATATGTTTATAAGGCACTTTGTGATATTCCTGGTATTTCTGCTGTGAAACCGAAGGCTGCGTTTTATATCTTTCCTAAGATTGATACGAAGAAGTTTAATATCACGAATGATGAGCAGTTTGCTTTGGATCTTTTACGTGAGAAGAAGCTTTTGATCGTGCATGGTAGTGGATTTAACTGGAAGGATCCGGATCATTTCAGAGTGGTTTATCTGCCTCGTATTGAAGTTTTGGAAGATGCTATGGGAAAACTCGGGGAATTTTTGGAGTATTATAGACAGTAAAGTTTGTTTGCCATAGTCTTTCATATATATCACATATTCAAAAAATAGTTATTGCCGCAAAACACACATTTTATTCAGCATTTTTGACAGGTCGCTGATTCGCTGGCATTCCTGCATAACTCTCTTGGTGCGACCAAAAATGGCCGCACCATCGTTCAGACAATGCCCATGCCAGCTGCGAACCCGTCAAAAATACTGATAAAATGCTAATCGTTTTGCGGCAATAACTATTTTTAAGATATGTGATATATAGCGAAAGGTATTGGAAAGGAAACTGTTGGTTATAAAATACAAGAAACGCTCAAGTTATACATTTATCTAAAATACTACTATTTCCTCATATCCTCTATCAAAAGCCCTATATTACTCCCAATAGAATGTTTTAATCCTTCTATATCTTCGCAGAATTCTTTTTCATTTTTGATTGCTGTATCAATATTCCCTACAAATTCTTCCGCTTTGTAATTGCTTTTCTTATAGCTAGGATAAATTTTATGTAATTCATATTCTGCATATCTTTTTTTAGATGTTACCTTTGGATTTTCTGATAGTTTTTCTTGATCTAAGTCGAAAACTTTTTCTGAATGCATCAGTAGCCAAAATTCAAAACATGGATTGGTTACACAGAAACGAAATCCTTGTTCTTCACATTTTTGTTTTACATATTCATACTGTGATTCTATAAAACTTTCTTTATCTCTGTCTACAATTAAGCAAATTTCATCATAATTTTCTTCATATGTTAAGTCTTCAAACTTGATGATTTCTGGAATATATTGAATAATGTTGTCAATCTTATATTTTTGTCCTAATTCTGTCAAAACTTTATTACAAACAAATTCAGGATCATCAATAATATCTTCTAATGTTTTTTCAAATTCTTCTTCACATATTTGTTTCATTGTTTTCCAGATAGCCCTTTTCAACACTTTACTATTAATTATAATCTGTTTTTCATGAAAATAGTCAATAATTTTATCAAACAGGGTTTTGAAAGATATAGTTCCTGTATCTCTTTCCTTTAAATCTTGAATAACTCTATCCAATATTTTTCGAGGATTACTCCATCCTTCTTCACTAAAACATCTAATAATAGGCACTAGTTCTATTAATGAATTAAGCTCTATTTCTTTTCGCATATCTTCTATTGCATCAAAATATAATACTTCAGTATCTGAGCCTTCATATAGTAAAAAATACTTTTTTATAGCTTGCTTTGATTCTGATGCAACTGAACGTCTACCAAAACCAGAACCTTTTCTTTCTCTCATCCATTACTCATCCCCTTTCACAGGAAATACAGTACTGAATTTTGGAACTCCCCCATACCGTCCATCTAAATAGGCCTTATCTATCTTCTGGTCAAATCTTGTATTATATTCTTCCAAAGAATAAATATCACTTTCTCCTGTAATTCTTTTATTAACAAACCACACTTCGTCTCTTCGAAGAATATCAAAATCTAACAATCTTGATTCATGTGTTGTCACAATTAACTGAATATTCCTTTCTGCTGCCAATTGTAAATATGTTTCTACAAATTTACAAGTTAAACTTGGATGTAAACATCTATCCAGTTCATCAATCACATATGTTTTATTTGCTCCCGAAAGTAATACTTCTATTAAATCTAATATTCTAACCGTACCATCTGATTCTTCTGATAAATTAAACAAAATATTCTCTTCCCCATGCAAGAATTTAATTGTCTTTCCTTCAACTTTTCCGTTACTAGCAATATTTAAAATAAAAAAGTCTTTATTGGATCTCATCACAATTCCAATTTCTTTTAATTTCATACGATTTACTGTTACTTTTTTATTCTCTACATCCTTTAATATTTCTTCTTTAATTCTATTTGGAATCATTCTAAATATTTCTTCTGGATCTACATCTACCATCTGAAATCCTGTGATACCTGTTCCAAATGCTTTAATAATTTTACAAACTTCATCTATTTTTTCCGTTTTTGCCATATATGAATAGTCCGAAATTGGTCGATCTGGATAATTAATATCTAATTTTCGTTCTATCCACATATATACATTTCGAAATACTTTAAGATTATTATATTTTTCATATAGAGTTTTCTTATTTTTATTCATTATTGATAATAATAATACTTCTGAATCCTCTTGAATATCTTCGGCATAATTTTTTAATTTTTCATATGACTTTTTATCTCGTTTTAATTCACTGCTAAACTCGGTTTCACCATTTTCAATATCTCTAGTAAAAATATTTTTTTCACTGCCATCACTTTTAAGTTCAACAAGCCATTCTGAAACAAACTTGCTTTGACTTAAAATCACTTCAAATCCATATGCATAATATTTATCATCTAGCATAATTTCTAATTCAAAATAGCTTTTCTTTTCCTTATTTGCTCTGTCAGTTTTACAATACATATCAGTGTGCCCTTTAGGAAGTCCATCTACAATTGTTTTTTTCATAAAATTCAATGCTTTTACTAAATTGGATTTTCCAGATGCATTCGCTCCATAAACAGCTGCAAATTTTAACAATTTAATTTTATCATTATCGTATATGTGCTCTCTCTTACTTCTAACTTTTCCAGCTATCATAGAAAATTCTTCTGATTGCCCTGATTCATTTTCAAAAAACGAAAGAAAATTCTTTACATTAAATCTAATTAACATTTTAGCACCTCCTATATTCATAGTTTACGTGATTTCCTCACTTACGTCAATATTTGACAATGTTTATTCGCATATTTTACATGTATTCTATGTGTTTTTTTCACATTTATTCATATTATTTTTTACATCTGATACAAATAAACAAACACCGGCATTGTAATGATCGACAATAGTGTCGTCATAACATTAATCGCACTTGCATATTTCGAATCATTCCCATACACCTGACACATCTGTGTAACAGTCGATGCGCATGGTGTGATCGCTGCGAGGTATGTGATGAGAATTATCTTATCTCCTTGTGGATGCCATCCTCTCATTCCTAAGAGATTAATGACTGCTAATGCAATCAATGGTTGAATGATTAGTCTTAGTACTGTTACCAGATAGACTCTCTTGTTTGTAAAGATATCTTTTAGGTTTACTTCTGCGATCAGCATTCCTGTGACGATCATGCTTAGTGGGCCGATCATGCCTCCTACAGATGAGAGCGTATTGTTGATGATCTCTGGGAATCTTATTTTTGTGAAGAATAGGATGACTCCTAGGAATACGGAGATCATATTGATGTTTAACAGGATCTTCTTTAGGTTGATCCCTTTTTCCCTGCTGATCATGTTTTTGCCCTGGCTCCAGATGAAGAATAGCTGGATACTCATGAATACACAGCCGTATACGACCCATTTTCCTCCTAATATATAGGTAACTAATGGTACGATCAGGTTTCCGGAGTTTGAGTAGTAGGCGGATGTGAATTCTACAGAGTCTAGGTGGAACATTTTTTGCATGATGTAGGTTACGAAGAGTAGTAAAAACTGCAGGATAATGGATGCTATGCAGGCTGTGATCAGTCCTTTGGTTACGTTTGGGCTGTAGTCTACCTGAAATGCGTTGATGATGACTGCTGGGATGATCAGGTATAGGATGATCTTTGAGAGGACTTTGCTGTCTTCTCCTTTTAGTAACTTTGTTTTGACGATGATGTAGCCCATTAGGATCATTAAGAATAGCTGGGCAATCTGTTTTAGTAGTAATATGCTCATTTGCATGGGTTGTGTTCCTTCTTTCTTTTGTTTATTATTACCTTTTATTTAAAGAAGAGAGCGGCAATTCAAGCCCCTCCCTTATCCATTATCACTAATCTTATGATCCCTCTCCATTCGTAAAACATAAAATTTTTCGCCTTCTCTATATCCAAAACATCTTTTAGGATTTTTACAGCGAAATTTATAAATTTTCTTATCTTTAAATTCAGATTTTCGAAACCAATCATCTTTATTAGAAGCTGGCGAATATCGTTTGAAATTTAAAGTTCTATCTCTAACAATTTCGTCCCATCCTTCTGCTTCTTCAAATCTATCAAACGCTTCAATACAATCTTCTATTTCAGATTGTGAAAAGTCTAAAAATCCATATTCTTTTTCAAACTTTGAAAAATCCAATCTTCTATCAATGTATCTGGCTTTCAAGTAATCGTATATATCCGTTTCTTTGTTCTTCCATAAATACTCTTCCAAATAATCATACGAATACACTGATATTACACTTAAACATTCTTCTTTATTTTTAATTATTTCTAATTCTTTATTTTCATAATCCTTATGTAAAAATGACAATATTACTTTTTCATCTTCTGATGCTTCTGCAATAGATGTTGCTGTAACATCTATTGTCCCTAAAAAATATTTTGATGAAATATCTTGTTTAAAAAACTCTTCTTGATCCCAAAATGGGGGATTATCTGCCATACTTAATAACAATCTTTTTAATCTTCTCGCCTTATCATTTTTCACCCCTCTTAGATCATTAAATTTTTTATCTTTTGTTATTCTTTGATCATAAAAAATTTGATTGTTTACTTACTCCTATTCCCTGTTCATTCATATATTTTAAACATTTTATCACAGGCATTGAATCATCTAAAAACTGATCAATATCTCGGAATTGACCCTCTAAAGATAATTCATTTAAGTATACTTTTTCCATCTTATCACAACCCCAGTAATTCATCTAAATCTTCATCAAATTGGTCAAACAATCCTTTTTCTTGATTTTTTATCACTCCATTTTCATCAATTAGAATTTTTACAGGTGTACTTAATAACTCTTTATTTTGTTTAAAGAAATATACACTTGTATCTTCTGCCTGAATTCGTTTAGAATTTATATTCTTTCTTAATCCATTAAAAATATGGTCACTATGTGTTTCTATAATAACTTGCAAACCTTTTGAAGCAAGAAAACTAAAAAAATCAAGTAAACGCGATTGAGCACTTGGATGTAAATGAATTTCTGGATTCTCAACTACAAATAAACTACCTTTTTTACAAGATAATGCTGCTATAATCACATTCGAAATATAACTAATTCCAGTTCCCACATGCTGTGGCTTAACATCCATACTTCCATCTGCATTTTTTCTGTAAGATACTTTTACTATTTCAGTCCCTGGAATTCTTTCTGCTGTAATTGAATATCCCATAATATAATTCAACCAATAGTCTACTTGATTTCCAAAATTGCTCCCCGTTTCTTCTTCCATATTTCGGAAATCCTGCTCTGCAATAGAATTCATACGTTCTTTACTCAAGTAATCAAAAGCATATTCTCCGTGAATTCCAATTCTATATTCTTTTTCTAAATTTTGTTTATACACATCCTCAACACCAATTCTCTCAGCACAAAGATATACAAAATCAAGTCCTTTTATTTTTTCAAAATTGTTTTTTGTGATCTTCTCTTCTGAATTAATTGCTATACTACACTCAAATTCATCATCTGCATTTTTTACTGTCATTCCTATATCTATTTTTCTGGCATTTATGATTGTATTTCTGACTTCTTGAAATCTACCTAATTTAATATATTTTCCATTTAATAATCCATTTTCACTTTGTCTTTGTTGCAGTAATAATAATATTGCCTGAATCGCCGATGATTTTCCCGCAGAATTCACTCCTGTAAATAATGTCAGATTATTTAGTTCCAATTTTATATCTTTAAAACACTTAAATCCTGCTATTCTCAGTTCCTTTACCATCTATTTATAATCTCCTTATATTTCTCCTTCACTTTTCCAAATCTTTTTTTCACATTAACTGAACTATCAACTGAATGTTGCAAACTCCTTAAATACTCTTCATCTTGTAATAACTCTACCACTCCTTTTTTCATTTCTAAATTACTTACTGATGTCTTATCAAAACATGTAAAATAATAAAATAATGTTTCGAACAAAGTCATACTAATCGGTCTTCTTATTTTTCCATTTGACGGAATACGAAATCCATCTTTTCCTAAACATTGATACGCTCTTGTCATTGTCCTGTCAAATAATTGCTTCAATAAAAATATAGAATTAAGATCCATTTTATTAAACAAGTTCATCCCTGCCCCAAGTAATTCTTCCATATCACTTCGATATTCCATTCTTTTCTTATTTTTATCCAAAATATTTCCACGCCATAACAAATAGAAACACAATGCTCTCAAAATAACATATTTATCTTTCATATGTTTTGGGGAAATTGCTCCTCCTGTAGCATCTTTAAAACTCTTCATCTTTGATAATTCATCCAACAATTTCGTTGCATTTCCTTGATACAACGCATTACGCATTTCCTGTTTATTCAATGGTGTTCCACCACGATTTACTCTATCAAATATATCAAACCTTACTCTATCTTTTGTAGGATATTTAATAATCTGTACTACTAACTGTGTATCCTCAATTATTGTAACATATCTTGAATATAAATGACTTTCTTCTAGCTCATTAAAATTCATTCCATTAATTTGTGGTAATATTTTTAAATCTTTTAAACGAAATTCATTATCCAAAAACTGAAAAAATGTTGTTAACCGCTGTCTTCCATCTACCACCACAAGTTTTCCGTCTTCATTCTCTGCCAAATAAATTAATGGCAATGGTATTTGCATAATCACTGATTCAATCAATTCTGATTTTTGTTTATTGGTCCATACTAAATTTCGCTGAAAATCTGGATCTATACAAATCCTATCCTTATCATACTTTCTTTTCAATTCAAAAATAGAATACTGTGCTTGTTCTATTTTTATACTTAAATTAGGATAATTATCAGTATTTTCATCTTGTTCTTTTTCCTCTGCTTCAATATTTATATCAACTGTATTATAATCTTCTAAATCTTTTTGATCGTCTATATATCTCATATTCATGATAATACCTTACTTTCCACAATTAAATTACCTTACAATTTCTAACTTTATTCATACTTCTTTCTTCATATTATCATATTATTTATATTTTAATCAACTTTCTAGCGTTTTGTTAATATTTTACTTGTAATTTAACCCATGAGGATCATCAGGAATAGTTGTACGATCTGTTTTAGCAGCAGAATGCTGATTTACATGGTGTTTTCCTTCTTTCTTTCGTGTGTTTTCTTGATATCTCATCCTAGTATATCATTCTGCTTTTTTTATACAAGAAATGTTTCGAATTTGATACATCTTTCTTCGTTGTTTTTCCTGGAATCATCTTGATAATCTTCCCAAAAAGTATTAGAATCTGTATAGTTTTTTGAAAGAGGGTATTGTATATGAAGAATTCTTCGAAACAGTCCGTGAAGATGGATATGCTTCATGGAAGTTTATTCGATAAGATGTTAATGTTTGCTATGCCGCTTGCTGCCTGTAGTATCTTACAGCAGCTTTTTAATTCGGTCGGTACTGCCGTTGTCGGACGGTTTGCGAGCAGCGAGGCTTTAGCGGCGGTTGGTAGTAATAGTTCTGTGATCGCTTTGATGGTTACATTGTTTTCTGGGATTTCTCTTGGTTCTAATGTTGTGATCGCCAATTATATCGGACAGAATGATACGAAGCGGATTCCTCGTGTGGTACATACCGCTGTGTCTCTTGCACTGCTTAGTGGTGTGTTTTTGCTGATTCTTGGACAGTTTGTGGCTCATCCGATCCTTTTGCTGATGGGTGCACCGAAGGATATCATTCATCTTGCAACGTTATATCTGCGGATTTATTTTCTTGGAATGCCATTTTTTATGTTATATGATTTCGGTGCTTCCATTCTTCGCAGTATCGGAGATACACGTCGTCCGATGTATGCTTTGATCGTGTCTGGTGTTGTAAATGTGATCTTGAATCTTCTATTTGTCGTTGTATTTCATATGGGTGTTGCGGGTGCCGGACTTGCGACGGTTGGTGCGAATGCAACAAGTGCGATTCAGATCCTTTATTTTCTGACGCATGAAGAACTTCCGATCCGCTTGTCTTTTAAGTCTTTGACGATTGATCATGATGCCGTTTCTAAGATCCTGAAGATTGGGGTTCCTGCGGGACTTCAGGGAATGGTTTTCTCTCTTGCCAATGTCTGTATCCAATCTGGAATCAACAGTTTTGGAGCTGGTGGGATCGCGGGTTCTGCGGTGGAATTAAATTATGAGTATTTTGCTTATTATCTGGTCAATGCCTTTGCTCAGACGGTGGTTACATTTACCGGACAGAATTATGGTGCGAAGGATGAGGAACGTTGTAAGAAGATTTTTCGTCTTGGAATGTTGTGCAGTGTGATCTCTTGCGGAATCCTTAGTACGATCTTTGTTGTATTCCGTACGTTCTTTATTGGATTATTTACAAGTGATCCATCTGTCTATCATTATGCTCAGCTTCGTTTTTTGATTGTTCTGACATTCGAGTGTCTGACAAGTTCTTATGAGATCAGTGGTGGCTGTCTGCGTGGATTTGGACGTTCCATGACTCCTGCGATCCTGACAGTGTTTGGATCTTGTGTATTACGTTTGATCTGGCTTGCAACGGTCTGTAACTGGTTCCATGATTATAAACTTTTGATGGCGATCTATCCGATTTCTTGGATATTGACTGGAACGATGGTTCTGGTAGCTTATTTTAGGACACGTAAAAAGCTGTTTTTATAATTTGATGATGTAATTAAAATGTCTGTTATACCTATTTGTTTCATAATAGATCTAACAGACATTTTTCTTTGCTATTTTTAATATTTAGCACACAAAAAGCCGAACAATTTACGTAAATTGAAATCATATTTACGTGAATTGTTCGGTTTTATTTCACTTATTTACTTCCTATTCATCTTCCTGCAATGCATATGCTCTTTCTTCGATTGATTTCTTCTTTGTTTCTTCATAGTTCTTTAACTCTTTGATTGCCTGTCCTGACATTGCATACAGGATGAAGATATTAAAGATCGTCATTAACCCAATTCCGACATCTCCTAAATCCCATACGAATGTATAGGTCTGTATTCCTCCGATAAATAACATCACAAGTGCTAATACTTTATAGGCTGTCTGCCATCCCCATTTGTCACCGAACAGGTAGGCGACGTTGGATCTTGCATAGAATAAGATTCCAAGGAATGTCGAGAAGCTGAACATCCAGAGGATCACTGCGATAAATACAACTCCGAATCCTCCTAAATGGTAGTTCATTGCTGTCTGTAACAAGTTCATACCGGTTAATCCATTGGTCAGATTCTGTGGTGCTAATAACATTAACATTGCCGTACAGCTGCAGATCACGATCGTGTCGATGAAGACTCCTAATGCCTGTACCAATCCCATCTGTGCTGGGCGTTCACAGTCTGCTGCTGCGGCTGCACATGGTGCGGATCCTGATCCTGCTTCGTTGGAGAATAATCCTCGTTTCACTCCGTTCATAAGAACTGCTCCAAATCCTCCGGCTGCGACCTGACGGATTCCAAAGGCTTCTTTGAAGATTCTTGCAAAAACCCCTGGAATGCTTGGCAGATTCGTGAGGATCACAAAAATCGTAATCCCGAAGTAAATGACTGCCATGATCGGTACCACGATATCTAATACTTTGACAGTTGCATTCTTCCTTAGTACGATCACTGCTGCCACAATAACAAGCACGATCGTTGTATAAAGTGTTGGAATATGGAAGGCATTGTGGAATGATTCTGCCACGGAATTACTTACCACCTGACTGATTCCACACCAGCAGATCAATCCTGAAATCGCAAATAAAACAGCGATCAGTGTCTGTTTTTTCTTCTTTCCTTGTCTTTCTTCCATAAAGTGGTGTATATAATAGGCTGGTCCTCCTCGATATCCGCCATACAGGGGGTCTTTTTCTTTATGTAACTGTGCAAGAGTTGCTTCGATAAAGGCTGTCGATGATCCAAGCAATGCTGTGATCCACATCCAGAATACGGCCCCTGCTCCACCTGCGGATATTGCTGCGACAACTCCTGTCAGATTCCCCATTCCGACACGTGTTGCTGTTGATACGATCAAGGTCTGTAAAGAAGAAAGACTGCTTTTTTCATCTTTTCCATTCTTATTGTTTGCTGTTAGTGCTTTGACCATATCCGGGAACAGACGGATCGGTAAAAATCTTGTTTTGATCGTAAAAACGATACCTGCTGGAAGCAGCAATATAATGAGCAGCGAAAGTCCCAGGCTCCCACCTCCTGGTAACGGAACATGAATCCATTCTCCCCATAAAAACTGATATATATTTTCTATTAGCTGAACAATCATTGACTTGCCTTTCCTTTCATTGTTTTTTCCAAAAAAGAAGGCATGCAGTTTTATTCTGTTATGCATGCCTTCTTTTTATTATATAAAATTTTCTGATAAATGTCAAAAAATTTACTTCGTATACCTGCTTATCAGTGCAAGGATCAGGAAACATACCACCTCGAGCAGTACGATCGTTCCTCCTGGCTTAAGACCTACATAATAAGACAGTGTTAATCCGATCACTGTTGTGACCAATGCTGTGATCACACCGATGATCATGACTGCTTTGTAGCTTCGTCCTACCTGCATTCCACATGCGATCGGGATCACAAGCATGGATGAGACGATCAGTGTTCCAACCGTTCTTGATGCGATTGATACCGTCAATGCGGTCAATAAAGTAAAAATAAAATTAATCGTCTTGACAGGTACACCGCTGATCCTTGCTGCATTCTCATCAAATCCGATATAGAATAGTTCTTTATATAGAAGCAATACACAGAGCAATACTAACACACTGATCACACATACGATCTTCAGTTCGTCTTTGCTGATGGATATGATACTTCCAAATAAGAAACTGTTAAAGTTCGTTCCGTTTTTTACGAATCCGGATAGGATACCAGCAAGTCCGATCCCTGTTGACATAATGATCGATATCGCCATCTCAGAATATCTTGGGATCTTTCTTCGGATTGCTTCAACTCCCAGGGCTGCAAACAGACAGATCCCCATTGCTCCTAAGATTGGATTGATCCCTAATAACAAGCCCAGAGCAACACCTGCCAGGGATGCATGAGAGAGTGCATCTCCGATCATGGACATTCTTTTTAAGACGATCGTGATTCCGATCAATGGTGCGATCACGGCCAGTAAGATTCCTGTAATAAATGCACGCTGCATAAATCCGTATTGTAACATCTCGATCATTCTTCCACGATCCTCCCTTCATCCATTCTTAAAATACGATCACATCCTTTACATTCCTGCAGTCTTCCGTGTGTGATCATAAAAATGGTCGTATTGTATTTTGTATTGATCTCATAGAGCATATCGTACAAGATCTTTGTTGATCTTGCATCTACTCCCGTTGTTGGTTCATCTAAGATCAGAAGTTTCGGATCTCCGATCATTGCTCTTGCGATCATCACTCGCTGCTGCTGTCCACCAGATAATTCACCGATCCGTCTCTTAAGGAATTCTTCCATTCCAAAATCCCTTAGTGTCTCTTTGATCTTATTCTTATGTTTTTTATGTGGCAGATGAAACAAGCCAAGTTCCTGATAAAGTCCTGTGATCATGATCTCTTCTACCGTTGCTGGGAAGCTCTGGTTCTTACTGATCCCATTCTGTGACACGTAACCGATCCGTTTCTTTAATCTTGGATCGTTATTCATCAGGATGATTTCTCCTTCATCTGGTTTCATTTCACCTAAGATCAGACGCATAAGTGTACTTTTTCCGCTTCCATTTTCACCAGTCAGAACGACATATTCGCCTTCATGGATCGTCAGATTGATCTCTTCTAAGACTTCCGTATCACTGTATCCGAATTTTACATGATTTAATTGTATCATCTGTTTTGTGTTTGATTCACTCATTCGCTTAATGCCTCTTTGATCGCAGCGAGATTTTGTTTCATTACGGAAAAATAATCTTCTCCTGCTTTGATTTTTTTGTTACTTAGTCCTTCCAGGGGGTTTAACATCTTTGCATTGGCTCCGGTCTCTTTTGCAATGGTTTTCGCTACTTTCGGACTCACCAGTTCTTCAAAAAAGATTGTTTTTACCTGATGTTCTTTTGCAAAGCGGATCACTTCGCTCATCTGTTTGGGATCTGGTTCATCGTCTGCGGATAATCCCTCAATTCCCATCTGTTCTAACCCATATGCGTGACATAGATAGCCAAATGCTTCATGTGCCACAACAAGTTCTTTCTTTGTAAATTTGGATGTTTCTTCCTTATATAATGTATCTAATTTGTCACATTCTTTTGCGTATCTCTTATAATTCGCTTCGTAATAATCTTTATTCTCTGCATCCACTTTGATCAATGCTTTCTTGATCTTGTTCATCTCATACTTTGCATTCTGTGGATCTAACCAGACATGGGGATCATTCTCACTGTTGTGTTCGTGATCGTGTTCATGTGCATCCTGATCTTTTAGTAACTTGATCCCTTTGGATGCTTCAACGCTTGTAAGTTCTTCCGTATCAAGGCTTTCCAAAACGTCATCTACCCATTGTTCCATGCCGGCTCCATTGTAAATAAAGATGTCTGATTTCTCCATCTCGATCAGATCCTTCGTTGATGGTTCCCAGTCATGAGGTTCTGTTCCTGCTGGTACTAAATTGATCACTTCTACTTTGTCTCCACCGATCTTCTTTGCAAAATCATACATGGTGTAAAAACTTGTTGTAATTCTTATCTTGCCATTTGATTTCTTCTTGCTTGTATTGCCAGTACATCCTGCCATGCAAAAACTCATGGATATGATGCATACCAGGATCATCCAAATCTTTTTTCTCATTCTTCTCTACTCCAATTTCTGCGGTTTCTCTCTGGTATTTATAGCAAATCTTTCTTGGTCGTGTCAAGCGTGGTTCACGAATGATCGCTGAAAATAGACGTGCGAAATGCATTCTGTGACCATAATTCATTCCCATAGATGATCCTGTAACATCCAGTATACATCAGGGCTGCGAGCACTACGTCCACCACACTGTGTTGTTTTAAGAACATCGTCGACATGATAATTAATATCGTTAAGACAACACATGCTGTATCGGTGCTTTTCTTATATTTTCTCTGATTCTTCAAAATCGCACCACAGCATGCCAGAGAGTTAAATACATGGATACTTGGAAGTACATTCGTCGGAGTATCCGTGTGATAGATCATCTGTACTGCTTTGATAAAAATGCTGTCTCCAGTAAGAACTGGTCTTAGATCCTGTCCATTCGGAAATACTAATGAGATGATCAAAAACAGGGTCATGCCTGTTCCAAGTGTTATGATCAGCTGATAATATTCTTTCCATTGATTCTTATTAAAAAACATAAAATAAAAAACTGTAACTGCTACAAATAAGAACCATAATAGATATGGTACGATGAAATATTCACAGAATGGTATCTGATCATCTATCGTTGTATGTATGATGTAATGATGCACATCTAGATCTTCAATGTAGGAAAATGTGATCATATAAACTATAAAAAATACTGCGATCATACCAATATGTCCATTCTTTATGATCTCATTTAATTTTGTTCTCAATTGTGACTCCTTTCTTCAAAATCATTGCCTGTTAGAAAGTGTATACATATAGTAGTACCACGATTTTGTAGAAATTTCAAATCTTTTATCGAAATAGTTGTGGCGGGATCTTCTTAACTAGCACTCCACTTAACACTCCGATGATGATCCCTGCGATCGTTCCTGTGATCAGTAATACTGGTGCATAATAATAAATCTTTGTATTCTCCATTAAGAAAACAGCAACACTGAGCTGCCCGATATTATGCGCTACTCCGCCTCCAACGCTGATTCCAATGGGTGAGAATCCTTCAATCTTCTTTAGAAGTCCCATGATGACCAGACTTAAGATCCCTCCTGCCAGACTGTAGGCGATCGTCATTGGATTTCCAAACAAGAATCCTGCCAGTACAACTCGGATCACTGAGATTTCAAGCGTTCTTGTCCATGTTGTAAAGAATAACAAAACCATGATCACTCCATTGGCAAGTCCTAATTTCACTCCGGGAATTCCAACTGGTACCGGGATCAATACTTCTATATAGGATACAACAAGTGCCAATGTTAAAAACATCGCATCTGTCGCTAATCTTTTTGTTGACATATATTTTATTTCTCCTGTTGTTTTCTATCTCATCTGATGTTTATTGTGTTACCCCGTCTAATTCCTGTTCTTTACCATCTTCTGCTTGAATCTCAATCACTACTTTATGTGGCAGACATACGATCGTTTCTCCTGATTTCTCGATTGCTTTATGGTCTGCACAGATCTGGTCTTTACAGTCTGCTTTTTTCATTGTAACTTTTCCATCTTTGATCTGCATGACGTTCGTGCCATTTTTCTCTGGAATCTGATAAATTTGATCTTTCTTGATGGATGTTTTGTACACTTCTTTTCCTTCAACTGTCACGATCACTTCTTTTCCGTCTTTTTGTGTCATCTTGATCGCTGCCAAACTGATCAGTGAAATTGCCAGTACTGCTGCGATCAAAATTATATCTTTTTTCTTCATCTTTATACCCTGATTCTTCCCAGTACTTCTCCGATTGGGTCTGTAATGCACAAATCTGCCTGTTTATCTCTGCTTGTCGCATCACGATTCAGTACTGCAAGATATTTTCCTTTAAAATAATCGATCATTCCAGCGGCTGGATAAACAACCAGTGATGTTCCTCCAATGATCAGCATATCTGCCTTGGAAATGGCTCTGACTGCCCCATTGATCGTCTGAGAGTCTAAGCCTTCTTCATATAATACAACATCTGGTTTGATGATTCCCCCACATTCGTCACAATATGGGACTCCTTTGGCATTCACAACATAATTCACATCGAAGAACTTGCCGCATTTCTGGCAATAGTTTCTGTGAACACTGCCGTGCAGTTCAAAGACATTTTTACTTCCTGCTGCCTGATGAAGCCCGTCGATATTTTGCGTAACGATCGCAGACAGTTTTCCCGCCTGTTCCATCTCTGCCAGTTTTAAATGTGCCTTATTCGGTTTTGCATCCAAGAAGATCATCTTATTCTTATAAAAATCATAAAATTCTTCCGTATGCTGTGTATAAAATGTATGGCTTACCATAACCTCGGGTGGATATTTATAAGTCTGGTGATACAAACCATCCGTGCTTCGAAAGTCTGGAATATGACTCTCTGTTGAAACACCTGCGCCACCAAAGAATACGATATGATCACTTTCATTGATCATCTGTTGTAATTTTTCAATCTTTTCGTTATCCATGACTTTTTCCTCCTTGAAATCTAATTGATCAAAAATCATCTACAAAGTTAGTTGCTTATAACTTATTTTTATATACTTTATCTTTTATTGTACAAGAAAAAAAGGCCTCTTGTAAAGAAGCCTTTTCATTTTTTTAATCATTGCTTTGTTCTTGAATCTTACTGATCTGGTGTAAAGTCTTGAAAACTGCTGCCATATCGTCTTTAATTAGTTTTCTTTGTTGTTCATAAATACTGCGATAGTATTTTGTTCTTATTGGATCAGGTTCATAAATTTTCTTGATCTTTCTCGTTTTTTCAAATACCTGACTTGGATCTTCCAGATCTCCTACCGCATATGCTGCGATCACTGCATCTGTAAGAACTGCTCCTTGTGCATTTTCTAATGTGGCACTCTTACATCCTAACATGTCTGCTTTGATCTGATTCCAGACTTCTGAATTACTTCCACCTTCTGTGATTGTCATAAATTCAAGTGGCACGCCTGCTTTTTTATAAATATCTGTCACACTCATATAATCGTAACCGATCGCTTCTAAAACTGCACGCCACTGTACTCCCTGATCTGTGTCCATCGTCATATTCAGGAAACAGGCACTTGCATTGGATGTTTCTCCAAATCCTCCTGTTAAATATGGAAGAAACAGGACTCCTTTGGATCCGCATGGCACATTTTGTGCTTTCTCATTTAATTCATCAAAATATGCTCCATTTCCTGCTTCGTTGCATACATTATCTCGATACCAACGAAGTGCTAATCCACCGGTTCTTATGAATCCCCAATAAAAGTATGTATTTTCTAAAGTTCCGCTGTTAAAGATCAGTTCATTTTCTGGTTTGCTTAATTCTTCATTGATTCCATCGGTTGCGATACAAAACATCGCACATGTTCCTGCTACGTCGGCTGCCTGATCTGGTTTGATCACTCCGCATCCGATCATAGACTGCATCGTATCTCCGGCTCCCGCACAGATTGGGATTCCTGGTTTCAATCCGGTTTCTTTTGCAAATGTCTCTGATAATGTTCCAATGATATCCCATGGTTTTTGAATCTTTGGCATCATTTCCATTGGAATTCCAAGGATCTCTAATTGTTCTTTGGACCATTTTTTCTCTGTTACACGGTATCCTAGTCCCCATCCAGACATTGTTCCCCAGTCAATAAATGCATCTTCTGCAGACAGTCCTGCAAGATTGGCCAGGATATATGGGGCATTGTGCATGAATTTTCTGCCTTTTTCTTTAAAGCCCTCACAATTGTTCATCATCCAACGTGCAAACATTGCTGGAAACATACAGTTTGGCTGAGGATTTCCAGTCTCTTTTGCCCAGATCTCATAATGATGGGATGCTAGTTCCTCAACATCTTCTTTTGTTCTGGAATCCAGATAATTGATGTAAGGTGTGATCGCATGGCAGTCCTTATCAACACCGACAATCCCGCAGATGATCCCATCTCCAAAAATAGAGCGGATGTTGTCTGGATCCAGATTCTTTTCTTTCATCTTTGTAACGCAGTTTCTGATTCCTGTAACCGTTGCATGAAGATACTGATCTGCATCCATTTCCACCCATCCCGGATGTGGATAATTTAAGATTGTTGCATTGGTATCCTGCACAATCAGGTTCATATCAATATCATAAACTGCTGTTTTTACACTTTGTGTTCCTGCGTCAAATCCTAAATAATATTGTTCCATACTAACTTCCTGCTTTAATTTCTGATTCTTTTTATGCTTCTACTTCTTTGATCAGCTGTACCATTTCGATTGCAGATAATGCACAGTCATATCCTTTGTTTCCTGCTTTTGTTCCTGCACGTTCAATCGCCTGCTCGATATTTTCTGTTGTAACAACTCCGAATAAAACTGGAATTCCTGTATTTAATGATACCTGTGCGATTCCTTTGGATACTTCGTTACATACATAATCATAATGGCTTGTTGCTCCACGGATCACTGTTCCAAGACAGATCACTGCATCGTATTTTTTGCTTTTTGCCATCTTGTCTGCGATCAGTGGAATCTCAAAAGCTCCTGGTACCCATGCGATATCGATATCTTCCTCTTTCACATCATGTCTTTTCAATCCGTCTAAAGCTCCGGATACTAATTTGGATACGATAAATTCATTAAATCTGGCTGCTACGATTCCTACTTTTAATCCGCTTGCTACTAATTTACCTTCTAATACTCTCATTTTAATTACTCCTTTTTTCTTCGTTAATTTCGTTAATCTTAAGGTCCCTGGGACCTTAATTTTTTTAATTTTTCTGTTAATTTAAACTTCGTATGTTGTCATGTGTCCCATTTTCTTTTGCTTTGTCTGCATATAATATTTATCAAATGGATTGATTGGCATCTGGATCGGTACTCGTTCTACGATCTCGAGTCCATATTCATTTAATCCGTCAATTTTGGTTGGATTGTTTGTCATCAGTCGTAGTTTTTTGATTCCTAGATCCTGTAAGATCATGGCTCCTGCACTGTAATCTCGTTCATCATCTTTAAATCCAAGAGCTAAGTTGGCCTCGACTGTATCCATTCCCTGTTCCTGTAATACATAAGCTTTCAGTTTATTGATCAATCCGATTCCTCGTCCTTCTTGACGCATATATAAGAAAACCCCTCGTCCTTCTTTCTCGATCTGACGCATTGCACGGCTTCGCTGTTCTCCACAATCACAGCGTAGAGATCCAAAAGTATCCCCAGTCAGGCACTCAGAATGCACACGGCATAAAACTGGTTCTCCGTCTGCGATATCTCCTTTGACCAGTGCTACATGATGTTCCCCACTTCTCTGGTCTACATACCCATGTGCCTCAAATGTTCCATATTTTGTTGGAAGCTGTGCGATTACTTCGCATACTACATCGCTCATCTTGTCTTTTCCCTCCTCGTTTTTTATTAAAATCCAGCATTTCTTAACATTTCCATTGTTAAGGTGCTGTTTGTATGTTTGTCGTTTGTTTCCTGCTGATCAAAATGCAGCAGTTTATCTATATATTTCCCAACCATGTCATTCTCCAGATTGATCTTATCTCCTGGTTTTTTATATCCAAAATTGGTATTTTTTATGGTATGTGGGATCATGGATACGGAAATGGTATCATCGCTTAACTTAGCGATCGTCAGGCTGATTCCATCGAGTGCGATCGATCCTTTTTCAATACAGTATTTCATGATATTTTCTGGGGCTTTGATCGTAAACCATACAGCATTATCATCTTGTTTTATACTAACAAGTTCCCCTGTATCGTCCACATGGCCTGCTACCATATGACCTCCGAACCTTCCATTGGCTGCCATCGCTCGCTCTAAGTTGACGACAGATCCCTTTTTTAAACTTCCAAGACTGCTTCGGTTGAATGTCTCATTCATCACGTCTGCCTGAAATGTATTGCCGCTAATGTGAGTCGCTGTCAGGCAGACACCATTAACTGCTACGCTGTCTCCCAATTTAAGATCTTCAAAAATAACATTTGCTTTGATCGTAAGGACTGCTGCTTTGCTTCCTCGCTTTAGGGATATGACTGTTCCTAATTCTTCTACGATTCCGGTAAACATGATCTCACCTTCCCTTCCAGTAATATGTCATTTCCAAGTGGTGTTGCCTTTAATTCATCAAATACCAAAGCTTCTTGGATCCTTTCGATCCCTTTGCCTTCTACAGGTGTTTTGGCCTTTTCTCCTCCAAATAATTTTGGAGCAATATAGGCGTAAACTTTGTGAACACAGTCGTTTTTGATCAAGGATTCATTCAAGATTCCACCACCCTCAACTAAAACACTGTCAATTTCCATATTTCTTAACTGTTTTAAAACTTCTTTGACATTGACCTTTCCGTCTTGTTCTGACGTTTTTAAGATTTTGCATCCTTTTTGTTCTAATTTTGCAATTTTTTCTTGATCTTCACTTATGGTAGCAATGATCGTTGGAATTTCTCTGGCTGTTTTTACGATATTTGATCCTTCCGAAATCCTTAAGTTTGAATCACATATCACACGAATTGGATCATTCCCATGTTCGATCCGTGCATTTAACATCGGATCATCTGCTAAAACCGTACCGATCCCTGCCATGATCGCTGCATACTGGTGTCGTAATGTATGTGCATGTCTTCTGGCTTCTTCTCCTGTGATCCATTTGGATTCACCGGTTGCTGTTGCGATCTTTCCATCCAATGTCATTGCGTATTTTAACGCTGTATATGGAATATCATTTTGAATATAGTGAAAAAATATATCGTTTAACTGTCTGCACTCTTCTTCAAGGATTCCTGTTTCTGTTTCTATGCCATGATCATTCAGGATTTTGATCCCGCCTCCTGCCACTTTCGGATTAGGGTCTAAGTTCCCGACATATACTTTCTTAATCCCCGCTTCGATCAATGCTTCCGTACATGGTGGTGTTTTTCCATAATGGCAACATGGCTCCAATGTTACATAAATCTCAGCTCCCTCAGGATCTTCTATACAGTTTTTTAAGGCATTTCTCTCTGCATGTAATCCGCCGATCTTCTCATGATATCCTTCCCCAATAACCCTTTGATCTTTTACGATCACTGCTCCGACTAAAGGATTTGGATTGGTATATCCACAGCCTTTCTTGGCAAGTTCGATCGCACGCCGCATATATTCTTCTTTCAAATATTTTTCTCCCTTCCCTTCAGGTTCTTTGATTTTGGGAGGTTGGATTTTGATTGGTATTGAAATCAGAAATATAAAAAGGAGCTCCTGATCTTTGTTCTAATTCTTCAGGAACTCCTTTTTGATATCTTGATATTTCTTTTTGAAATAAAAAATCCTGGAATTATAAAAATCCCAGGACATGATGATCAATATCACTTCTTAAATCTTCTTCCATCCAGACTGTACTGTCGGCCTTGGAATCTCACCAAGTCATGCCATATAAGGCTCGCGGGCTATAACCGCCGGTAGGGACTTGCACCCTGCCCTGAAGACGTTATGTAATTTATTTATAAAATAGCACTAACTCACTTTTGTGTCAAGTCGTTTTTACATTTTCTTACGCATGATCAATACTAAAATCGCAAAAACTGCAACTGCCGCAATCGCAATTGTAATTCCTGTCATATGCTTCTTCTTTTCTTTTTTCTGCTCCTGTTTCTTTTTCTCTTCTTTTTGTTTCTGCTGTTCTTTCGTTTCTGTTGTTACTGTTTTTTCTGTAGTAGTCGTTGTTGTTTCGCTTGTAGCAGATGTCTGTGATTCTGTATTCTTTGTATCTGTATTCTTTGTGTCTGTATTTTTAGTATCTGTTGTATCTTCTGATCCTGTCTTTTGACTTGTTTTATTCGTAGTTGAAGTGCTGTTCTTCTTTTCTTCTATTTTCGTCTGCTTATTTCTTCCAAGATATGCATCAGCCTCTGGCACATCAATCTTTCCATCCATATAATCCTGATAAGCTTGCTCTGCTCCTGCCCTTGTTGGTGGATAACCATGTGCAGAAAGCCATGATTTCGCCTGTTGTTTTTGCTCTTCTGTATATGCATAAGTCTGTACTGGACGGCTTGTGATCATTACTGCTCCCAGAATCAGCATTAAAACTAATAATAACCTTTTCATTTGATACTCCCTCTTTCATTTTGAAACTGTTTGATTAATCTTGTATATTATAGCATAATTTAGTAAGAATTCTATAGATTATTCGTTTTTATACAATCCTGCTTTGAAGATAGTCTGTCACATACACCTGAAGTCTATTCAAATCACTACACAGTGTGTATGTTTTACTATATTGGCAATAATAGTATCTGTCTGCCACTGTCAAAATAAAAAACGATAATGTTTAATATACATCTACTTAAGTTTTTCAATCTTGTAATTGTCCACACTTTAGACTTCTGGTATATGATAAAAAATA
>ENA-OURU01000747-OURU01000747.1-human-gut-metagenome-genome-assembly--contig:-NODE-747-length-47006-cov-3.294009_pt1 | contig 47006 bp, 45 predicted proteins | sample MGYA00242137_ERZ509064 | MGnify/ENA primary metagenome ERZ509064 (study PRJEB26280, sample SAMEA2338777) | human gut metagenome | biome: human gut; feature: human-associated habitat; material: faeces...
GAATACCATCCGGGAGGAACTTCCGTATCAGTTCACCACCGGCTTCCGCTATGAGACGCTGACGGACGATCCCGCGGTGAGGAAAGCAGCGGACGATCTTCTGCTGGACTTCGCCGGAGAGGACAATCCCCGGCGGGCCTGCAATTACGGTTTGACGGAGGCCGGAAAACAGGCGCTCCGGGAAGCCGCTGATCCCGAGCGTCTCCATACCTACGCCTGGTTCGTGATGACGGACTGCAATACGCCTGATGAGCAGATCCACCGGGACCTGACGCTGGAGGAGGCGGTCCGTCTCTATCGGGACAACACCCGATCGGAAAAGCGGCTGGGCGTCACAAAAGACGGTGTTGCTACGGTCGACTTTCTCCGGGAAGCGAATGGGGAGCAGGTATTCTTCCAAGACCACATGCGAATGGAAAGCTTTCGAAATGCCCCGGAGATCTTTGAGGCGGTGCAGATGCTCCACCGTGAACTGGAGCGGAACGCCCCGGTACGGGGCATGGTGTTAGGAGGTATGAAATGATTCAAAAAGAATGGCTTGCATTCCTGCGGGAGCAGTATCCTGCCGGATGCCGAGTACGGCTCAGTGAAATGAAGGACGATCCGATGCCCATCCAACCTGGGAGTATGGGTACATTGGACTGCATTGACGATGCTGGGCAGTTCCATGTCCGCTGGGACAACGGTAGTAGGTTGGCCCTGATCATAGGTGTAGACCGCTTCCAAGTCATGCCTCCGGAGACCCAGACAGTAAAATTCTATATGCCGCTGACAGCGGAATTCTTCGGATATGACGACTGGGGCGACCGCGAGGAGTATGGGTCTGACCTAAACGGCAGAGATTTGCGGGGCTATGAGGCGGCGATTCGAACAGCCCTGGTGAACAACCGGATGCCGGCGGAAACAGACCGCGGGATGATGCACTGGTATGACAAGCAGGACGGCGTCAACGGTAAGGTCCAGTCTGCAATCTTCGATGTGGAAAATCGGGATGGACAGCTCTGGGGTATTGCAGAGTGCAAAGTGGTTGGGATCCTGACACCGGAGGAAAAAGAAACGCTGGCGGATTTCATCACCGGACAGGCCTCCGACGGCTGGGGAGAGGGCTTTGAGCAAAGAGAGATCGAGGTGGACGACGGTGTCCTGAATGTGCATCTCTGGAACAACGGAAATTGGACCATCCTGACAGAGGAAGAAAAATTCTCCCCCGACTCCCTTACCCGGCTCCCTGATATGTGCTGGTCTGTCCTGCCGGGGGAAGGAACGCTGATCTGTATCAAGAAGGGCGAACACGGATACTTCCTCAGCAAATGGTCCTCCGGTGACAGGGCCCAGAACCGTCATTTGGCGGACTACAACAACCGGCGGCGGGGCATCACCCCCGCTCAGGAGCAGGCAATGCTGGCCGGCAGCATGCATGGTTGGGATATCCCCATGGCCGATCCTGTGGTCCAGGAGCGGATCCTGGGCGCAAAAAACATCCTGGAAATGAAGGGGCCGTGAGTCCCTCAATCAGTAAAAAAGGAGGAAGTTAAATTGAGTGAGAAAGTATTTGGTGTCTATCTCGCAAAGGAGAACCCGGAGAGCGACGCCTATGCTAAGCTGGATCTTCCTGCCCAGCCCTGGGAGCTGCTGGATGCCCTGGACAAGCTGCACTTGCAGGAGGGCGACCGCCTCTACCTGGAGATCGACGACTACTATGATTTCGAGGAACTGGCGGCGGTCTTACAGGATCAGGAGGACAGCCTCGCGGAGCTGAATGATCTGGCAGAGCGCCTCACCCGGCTCAATGATGTGCAATGCGCGGCCCTGCAGGGCCTGATCCAAATGGAAACCACCAAAAGCGGAGGCGAGATCAGCGTCAGCCGACTCCGGGACCTGACCGAGAGCACGGATTGCTGCCATGTTGTTCCGGAGGCCCTCAATGACAGCCAGCTGGGGAGATTTTATGCGGAGAACGGCTTTGTGCCGGAGGTGGAAGGGATATCAGACACCGTGTTCGAGCTGCTGGACTTCGCGGCCATCGGCCTGCGGGCCCGGAAGGAGGAGAGCGGCGTCTTCACGCGGAAAGGATATGTCCTCCAGAACAGCGATCTCAAGCAGGCACCTTCGGTACCCGGAGAGATCGCGGAGCCGGACTACATGGTCCTGCTGGAAGTGGCCGGGAGGCAGGGCGATGGACCTGCACAGGACAGCGCAGGTCCGATCCTGGTCAAGCTGCCGGCGGCGCCGGAAGAACTGGAGGCAGCGGTGAAGCGCCTGAATGTCGCTTCCTCACAGGAACTGTGGTGGCGATGTATCGACTGTGTGATCCCGGAGATGCGGGATATGGTCTCCTCGGCCAGTGAGATCAAAGATGTCAACCGTTTTGCGCAGACGGTGGCTGCCATGCCCCAGGGGCAGCGGAAAATGTACAAAGCTGTGCTGGAGGGCCTGCGGTGCAACAATCTGCCAGATGCTATCGCACAGGCGGATACATTGAATGCGTATACGCTCAACGAAGAAATATATTCTCCCTCTGAATTTGCGAAGCAGAAGATCCGGTCCATCATGGATGAGGCCATGGTGGATCAGGTCCTGACAAACCTCAATCTGTATCGTTACGGAGAAACTCTGATGGAATCGGAACACTGTATCCAGACCGGTTATGGCCTGCTCCAGCGCCGGGATGAACGGGAACTCCGTGTCCAGGACAAACAAATCGGGATGAAAGAAATGAGGCGATGAAAGATGAACCAAAAGCAAGAGGCCCTCCTGGGGCTTCCATTGACCAATGCGGAGAGGGAGTGGCTGACAGACCGATTGGAGACCCTTTCTGTAAAGGAGAGCTATCAGCTGTCCGCGGCGATCATGCGGTCCGGGAGACTGCAGGAGCTGGTGGGAAAAAGCAGAGATGAACTGCAAGCTACCGTACTGCGGATGAAGCCGGACGTAGCCGTGGAGGCGATCAACTGCCTGATGACACTGCACGATTATGAGGTCTGCTACCCGGCAGGCAGCTATGATGCCCTGGGACGGTTCTTCCTGCAATATGAAAGCGGCGCCCCCAGGGAGACCCTGCCCTTCGTAGACCTGGACCAGCTGGGCAGGCGTTATGAGGATCTCCATCCTGGGCTCTTCATCGGCGACAGCTATGTGGTCTATCCCACAAAGGAGCCGGAGCAGTACTATTCCGGCCATAACCTGGCGGAACTGGATGATTCGGATTGGAGCGTCCGTCTGAAAATCGCCTCCACTGAAAAACCGGAGGGGGTCTGGGTTCGACTGCCGGATTATTCCATGGTGAATGATGACAAGGCGGATGAGGTGGAACTGGCCCTACTGGACCTGAAAGTCGACACCATTCAGGACTGTACATTGCTGGATGCCCGCTGTATCCTCCTGGAAGTGGAGAACCTGGTGAGCGAATACCATGAGCTGGCGGATCTCATCTATGATGGCAATGACCTGGGCTTTATGCTGGATGAGCAGGGCCAGGGGATGCCGCACTTCAACGAGAAGTTCCATGCTGCCCTGGCCTATGAAAAATGCACCCGACTGGGTGCGGCGCTGGACATTGCACAGAATCTCCGATGCTATGACTTCGTGCCGAGGGAAGATGTAGAGTCCTTCGCAGAGAAGTTTTTGGAGTCCAGGGGGATCGAAGCAGGACATGTGAGCCTGCTCTCCGAATGTATGGACCGGGAGAGCTACGGGAGATACCTGCTGGCCCAGCAGGGCTATCAGCAGCATGCGGCCAGCGGCAGCTTCATCCGGCGGAATCAACTGGACTTCTGCTATGAGCGCAGCCAGCCGCCGACACCGCAAGCGCATTTCGAGATGAAACTCTAACCACAAAACAGAGGAGGAACCATAATGCCTACATTCCAGATTACGGATTGCTTTGGAGAACAGGTCACCTTGCAGCCCCGGTTGGGACTGTACTCCGTCACAGATTTTGGGGGACAGGAAATGCCGGGACTGGCCATTATTCTGGACCGGCTGGGCAGTACACCGGAGGAGACGGAGCAGTATGCCGTGCTGACGACCTCCTTCGGAGAGTTCATCGGCGCCAAAGACTGCGCATACATTGACACCAATAACTGCTATTTTGCCCCGCAGCTTCTGGAGCAGGGCTTTGCTGAGAATACCGGGCTGACAAAAAGCAGTGGATTTTGCCAGTATCCACTGTGGCACTTCAAGGAGGATTTCCTCCGAGAGATTGGCGGCGAAGTCTATGAGCAGTATGCCAACTGTTTTCAATCCTATATGCATACGGGTCCGTTTGGGGGGCCTGAACCTGCGGAAGAACCGATGAGTCAGATGGGAGGGATGAAGATGAAGTAATCGAAAGGGAATCGTCAAAACAGTAAATTCAAGATCAGGGGCCGTTTTCCCGAGTGGGACAGCGGCCCCCTCTTTTTTGCACCCTTTTTCGGGAAGACAAGCCCCGGAAAGGAGAAACATATGATGGAAGAACTGCTGCTGAATTATTTGAAAGCGGCCTGCAGAGGGAGGGAATTTTGTGCGAGCAGCACAGAACTGGGGCGGGCCATTGGTGTTGGAAGAAAGGCGATACAAAAACTTGTGAGTCGGCTGCGGCGAAAGAAAAAGCCAATTTGCAGCACCAACAGCGGCTACTTCTATGCGAAGACAGCCCAGGATATTATCAGAACCATCGAAATGCTCCAGAGAATGATAGACGGGCTGCAGGCGGACATTCAAGGCTTGAAAGCATGTCTCGCTGAATGCTACATCACGGATGGTGGGCACGATGGCTAAGCCCCCTTTTCCATGGGTTGGAAGTAAAAGGAAATTGCTGCAATTCATCTTCCAACTGCTTCCCTCAGACATACAAAATTATATTGAACCATTTGGCGGAAGCGGTGTGGTCATTCTGGAAATGCGTGCCAGCTCAAAGAGGAGAGATGTTTACAACGACCTCAACCGTAACCTGACGAACTTTTTTGTGTGCCTGCGGGATAAAACCAATGCCCTTCTGCGGGAACTCAAGTTTCTCCCAATCCAGTCCAGATGGCTGTTCGAAGTGTACAAGCTCTTCCTGGCACATGAAGAAATCCACTGGAAGGTCTATGAAAAGAACATCCGGGAGGAAATTCAAATACTGGAAGACCGGACATGCTTTACAGAAGAACAGGCGGAGGAGCTGCGCCCGATTTACGATCAGAAGCTGGAAAACTTCGATGTGGAACGTGCAGCGATGTTTTATAAATGCATTCGTGGCAGCTACAGCGCAACCGTCTCCTCTTTTGGATCAAAAGCACTGCGGCTCTTCAATTTCCTGTATCTTCTCAAACCGGCGGCAAAGCGCCTGGAAGATGTCGTGATCGAGAATAAGAATGCCATTACTCTGATCAAGGACGAGAAGCGACCTGGAACATTCTTTTATTGTGACCCACCGTATTTTGAAGCTGAGAACCTGTATGAGGTCAAAATGAACAAGCGTTTCCATGTTCGGCTCTGGATGGCACTGAGCAGCAGCGATGGACGATTTCTGCTCTCTTACAACGATTGTCCGTTCATCCGCCAGCTCTACAAAAACTATTATATTCTGGCTGTGACCCGGAACAATCCGCTTAAACATCAGGCCGATGCCACCTATGAAGAACTGTTTATCACAAATTATGATCCAACGCCATATCTCAATGTCCAACTGAGCTTCTTTGAGCGAATAACCAGGTCGAAGGGCGAGTTGGTCGTGATCCATACTCCGGTAAACCAAAAGGCAGCATAGGTAAGATGGAAAAATCTACTGACAGTGTTTCCTTACATTTCATTTTATAGGAGGAATACTACTATGACAAATACCTTTCTTTTTCGCGACCCCGGCAAAAATAAACAGGTGATTCCCGGTGCGGTAATGGGAATGGCCGGTCTGGAACAAGCGGAATGTCTGCGCATTCATGCCGAAGGGGGCCACATTCTGATCAGTGATTCTGATCTTACCCCCAGAGAAAAAGTGAATCTCATCACACAGCTGTATAAAGATATTGCGGCTTTGTGCAAGCAGCTGGTAGATGCCAGCAACAAGATCAGCGGGGAGTTTCTTTTGAAGAATGATCCGCTGAGCGAGGTGGATGAGGACATTGTGGCAGATTTGCTTTGCATGGGCGCAGATGAAGATCGCCTGCGTGTCCTGCTGATGAATGAGATGGAAACGCAGGATGAAGAATAAAACATATCTCTACAGAGGGAGTCTGGCGGATGCCCGGCAGTTTGATCAGGTATCCCTCTGGCGTGCCAGTCACCAGGCAAATATCGCCTGTAAAGCGGCCATAGAGGCAAGTATTCGCAAGGGCTTTAATGGAATGTACCTGAAAGAAAGCTGTGTTCAGGATGTTCTGGAGGAATACGGCTTCAAGCGAGTTGTCTGGGTGCTGGCCAATACCGTTCGGGAGAAGCTTTGGGACGGTCGGTTCAGCCAGAGCAACAAGGAGTGGGCGCGCTGCCAGATGATCCCGCCTGATCCCGAACATAACTGTGACTTTATCGTAGGAAGCCATCCGGCAGTGCTGGATGGCTTTTTGAATGAAGTCCGTGCAGAGTTCCAGAAACTGAACCTTTTCGGGCCGGAGCACTGCCACCCTGATTCCTACGCAGAATTGAACTACACGGGAAAGGTGCTGGTCCTAAGCGCCGATACCTTAAAAGAAGCCTATTGGTCGCAGGAAAATCAGCTCTGGTATGCCCATGACGGATTTGGCTGCCAGCCCCATGCCATTGGCCGGTCTATCCGCTGTACCTGTCTGGGGGACGGAGAAGAAACGCGCTGGAACCGCACGGATTTCACCGGCGTTCTTAAGGACGAACTCCTGCCGGACTGGGCCTCCGAAAAGATGAAAGAGCTTATTGGACAGAAAAATCCGGATTTGCAGAAAACGATAGAGATCACTGATAGGGAACAGGGCCATTTCAAAGGGCCTACGCTTCCTGATCACCCAACCATGAAATGAGGTGCATGATGAGCATTTCCTATTACACCATGGATGACGCCGGAAGAAGAAAGCCTCCTTCTGCAAAGCAGAGTGTGGTGGAGCAGTTCCATAATCTGAGCGACGCATTGGCTCGATATCGTGAGCTGCCGGAAACAGGTGAAAAGACTCTGGGAATGGTCGACGGTATCCGCGCACTGGAATTGGTTCGCTGTGTACCGCTGTTTCCCACAGACCGGGAAGGAGAAAGCATTCTCTCATCGGATCCGCGGAAACATGAGTTTTGGGCCAAACGGCCAGAGGCGATCCTGGCGATGGAAACCTGTAAGCGAATGCTGAGGCTTCGGTACATGACCCAGGGGATCATCCGCGTCCCGATCCCCGATGCAGAGGAACTGCCGAAGGAATTGAAGGGTAAGCGGTTGTGGATGAAGGACCCTCATGACGATCCAAAGACCGCGATTGAAAGAGTCCGAGTGATCGGTAAGGGACTCATGTTGCCGGAAGTCCTGCATGAGGAAGCCAATCCACCCCACCTGGTCTTTGAGTATTGGGTCAATTTGCTCACATCCGATGGTGCATACGACTTCCGCTCTATGCAGCCCTGGATGTTTGAACAGCTGGCTCAGCAAACATTGGCGCAGATGAAAGATGAAGAGGAGGAATGAGTGATGAGTCGGAGTCCCCAAAAAGAAGCAGCTTCCAGTTACGAGCAACTCCCTGTGCAGATCCACGTTAAGATCTATCCCGCCAAGAAGAAGGGCGGACCCTTGGCCTTCGCGTCAGTCAATCTGAACGGATGCTTTGCGGTGCAGGGGATCAAGATCCTGGACAGCAAGAATGGCCCCTTTGTTTCCATGCCCAGCCGAAAGGTTGGTACGAAATACATGGATTACTGTTTCCCCTGCACCTCAGAGTTCAAGCGTACATTTGATGAAGCGGTCCTGGAAGCCTACCGTCTGGAGATGCACCGGACCCAGAAGCAGCAGAACGGCCCGACGATGGGCGGAATGAATATGAAGGGGTGAAATACATCATGAAGAAATTGTTTACCATTTGTGCCGCGGTACTGTGTCTGACTGCCGCATTGACTCCGGCGGCCATGGCCGCCGAACCCCCCGAGGTCCAGGTGTGCTACCCCACATCGGTGACCCAGAGCGAGGATGGCACTGAGATTCGAAAGATCTATGACCTGTCGCCGGAGGATGATCCCTTGGGAATTTCCCGCTCGGATTTTGAGCAGGACGGGTATCACTACACGCTGACAGACCTGCTCAAGCAGGAGCTCCCGGAGCATGAGGAACGCCAGCACACAGAGACGGTCTCGCTCCAGAGCGACAAAAAGGATATGGAATCCGTGCTGGCCCTGTTGCCCCAGGAAAAGGAGTTTGTGACAGAGGACGGTATGATCGGGACTCTGGAACTCCAGCTCAGTACGGTGCAGGTTGAAGTATCCGGATACGGAAGTTCCACCAAGAAAGTGACCGCCACCCGGTCTTATCCCAATCTGGTGAATCAGGATACCGCCAATATCCCTAAGACCATCACGGATAATGGCCGCACGCTGACGCTGGAGACCCTTCAGTGGCAGACAGACAACACCGCTTCTCTGGATGGATATGCCCTGGGTGACCGATTCACCGCGGTAGCTACTTATACCGGAAGTGCTACCAGCAGTTACGTGAAGGGGTATACGGTGACCGCGGACTACACCGGGACCGTCTCCCGCATTGCATTGGACCGAGTTCGGTATGTGGCCATCTTCGAGGGCGCTCCCATCCAGCCGCTGGCAGGAACTGAAGACAGCGGCGTAGGTCAGTTCAACTGGGGCGCTGTGCTGCTTCCGTTTGGGATCGTGGCGGCTGTCGGCGTAGGGATCGGTGCGGCGGTCTTCTTCCGTCGGCGCAGTGAAGCGGTGGAGGTCGAGAATGAAGAGCAGTCCCAGTAAGTAAACGTCAAATCAGCGTCTCAGAAGCTGAACAGGAAAACAGAGTTCCAAACTGGAACAGAAAGGAGAACGTATGAAAAAAGTATGGAGCGTCTTGCTCACTGTCTGCCTGATGGCAGGCATGACCATCCAGGCCGGCGCCCTGGAATACACTATCGACGCCCCCGGCGACCCTGACTATGGAAAGCCCACGTCCATTGAACCTGTGATCACGGCAGATGGAGGCGCCGCGGTCAATGAAGACCGCAGCAAGAATGCGGCGATGATTCCACCCACGTTCGGCAGCCCCAGTGCCTATACCCCCAACACCGGCACGTACCTGACACCCAATCTGGCTCCCGGCAGTATGGCAGCCACCGGTGCCGTCATCAACGGGGGAGCTGCGGTGATTGTCACACCTGGGACTCCCGTCACCAGTTCGCCCTCCTCCGGCAGCTCTTCGACCTCCGGCACCGTCGGCTATACCGAGGTGACGAAAGATCTCTATTATTCCGGTGGGTATCTCGCAACACTGAAGATCCCTGCCCTTGATCTCTCGGTAAAGGTCTATCAGGGAACAGACAGCGCGACACTCCGCAAGGGTGTTGGACACTTCGAGGAAACTTCTATTTGGAGCGGAAATACGGCGCTGGCAGCACATAACCGAGGCGTCAATGACTATTTTGGAGAGATTCATACACTGGACATCGGGGACAAGATCCAGTACACCACAAAGCTGGGCACCCGAACCTATCGGGTGACTTCTGTGGAGAAGGTCTCTGAAACGGATCGGAGCAGCCTCACGCCGACCACGGAAAACTGCCTGACCCTCTATACCTGCGTCCGGAATCAAAGTGCATATCGCTGGTGTGTCCGGGCGGTGGAAGTGTGATGGTCAACCTGCTTCATTTTCAGGCTTTGTTTTTCCACAATCATCAATGGCTTTCCTCCTCATTCTTCGATATGATGAAAGGACAAAAGGACCGGCATGACGGTCCGCGAGTTCCTTGAAGCCCATCCCGATGCGGATCTGGATCTGTCAATCCCGGCAGGCCGAATCTATTTGGATGCTGCGGGTAGGAGGCGAATAGAGAGCGGCAGGCCCATAATTGCTGATAGCGGCAGCCCCAAAACCGCAACTTATGTACAGGCGGATGAACTACTGAAACAGGTGGTCTGCTCCGCCTATCAGACCCACGGCCTGTGGCGGGTGTCTGCTACAAAAGATCACCGCGTCGGGAAAGCGGCCAGGTACTGGCCCAAGTTCAAGATGAGGAGGTAAGCGATGAAGAACAGAGGGAAAAACATTGGCCTGCTGTTGACGGGTATGGCAGCGGGAGCAGCCCTGTGCGGCGGTGCCTATGCCGCGGGAATCGTGGCCCAGCCCACTTGGCAGCCCATCTTCGTAGATGGACAGCAGGTGGAGATGGAAGCGTATAACATTAACGGCAACAACTATGTCAAGCTCCGGGACATCGGAGAGGAGGTGGGCTTCAACGTCTATTGGCAGAACGGAGTTCAGGTAGACAGCGATTCGGTCTATACAGGCGAACCGCCAACAACCCCGGAGCTGCCTGCACCTGATTCTGCATCCTCGGACACGAAGGATCTGGATACGGTGAGACAGGAGATTGTAGATCGCACCAATGTGCTTCGGGAGGAGTATGGCTTGGATGCTCTGGAGACCGACGACCTCCTGATGCAGGCTGCACAGGTTCGTGCAGAGGAAATGGCTACTACAGGATGCTATTCTCATGTGAGACCAGACGGGACGAAATACTACACTGTGACAGACTGCAGTCAGACCACGGAGAACATTCACCGGATCAATCAGGAATGGTTGACAGCCATTGGAAAAACGCTTGCGGAAGCGGCAGTGGATGATTGGGCTGCCTCGCAGGTGCACCTGGATCACATGCTGAGCGATACGGTATATATGGTGGGGGTCGGAATTGCCGAGGGAACAAATGCCGCAGGAGAGCCGTGCTGGTATTGTGTGCAGGAATTCTGCCCCAATGGCTATACAATCTCCTGGGTGGATGGACAGGCCATCGCCTGACTGAATGTTGGAAAAGCATAGACAGCGCATGGATTGGTGGGTATAATATAAGAAGAGGAGGTGGCCAAAGGTGGTCTATCATGTCGATGAAATCCGCCAAATCGTTGCGCCGATTGCAAACAAGTATCACCTGAAGGCGGTCTACCTCTTTGGGTCCTACGCCAGAGGAACTGCCACAGAGAGCAGCGATATTGATTTGCTGATTGATACCTCCGGTACCGAGCTAAAGAGCCTGTTTGCACTGGGGGCGCTATACTGTGATTTGGAAAATGCGTTGCATAAGCCCATTGATCTCATTACAGTCAGTTCCCTGGAACAAAAGACTCAAATGCAGGGGGACCTGCAATTCCGGGAGACCATCAATCAGGAAAGGGTGAGTATATTCGATGCTGCCTGACTTACAGCGTATCCAGCACATTTTGGATTACTGCAGAGCTATTGAGAAGACAGTTCAGCGGTATGGAAACAGGTTTGAGATTTTTGATCAGGATGAGGATTTCCAGCGTTCGATTTCGTTCAGCATTCTGCAAATCGGAGAGTTGAGCGGAGGCCTGTCTGAAGAATATCGGAAGAAGACCAGTAACCGTGTTCAATGGGGACCAATCAAAGGAATGCGGAATATGGTGGCACACAGTTATGGCAGCATGGACCGCCAAATCATTTGGGAGACTGCGATTGTGGACATTCCCACCTTAAAACAGTTTTGTGAAGAACAGCTTGAAGAATAAGAGGGAGCAGGCAGAAGCCTGCTCCCTTTGATTCAAAAATCATGAACCTTTGCAGTATCGGTTGAGTCCGCAGTTATAAAGAGCTGCCATGCGAGGCTCCAATACGGGAATTTGCTCTTCATCCTCTTCGGTTTGCAGAAACCAGGAATCTCCGTCTGTTCGCAGACCCTGGGCCAAATCCTTCAGAGTATAGACATCCATCTGGATATTACCTCTTTTCCACATGGACAGGATATAGGGGACATCCACATCGGATGGAGAATCGATGATAGCGAGGTTCAGCTCTGCAATAAAGGCGCCGCTGAACACCTGATCGATCTGTGCATCCTCAAAATTGCTGTCGGCAAAAGCCTCCACAGCCTCCGCCAAATCGGTGTTGTTCCAGACCGGAGCAATCACATAGCTGGTTTTCAGATTCACCCGCATCTTTCCCGCAGGCTGGAAATCCGAGATGGGAATCAGGTCATCAAGGGAAAAAGGCGCTGTTTTGGTTTTGGGCAAGAAAATCCGGGAGGCACTGTCGGCAGCCATGCTGCCTGCCAGTGCACGGATCGCCCAATCCAGAAACGCATCAAAATTCCGACCGGATTCCCGGCAGCGATGGAGCGCTTGGGTCTGAAACTTGGAAAATGCCTCATAGTCTGTCAAGGCCATGGGAGGAAGCGGACTTTCCCACAGATCCTTCATGGGGGAGAAATTGAACATGGGTACCTCCTGATCGACTGAAATCGACCTCTATTCTACCACAGCAGTCAGTAAGAAACAACGCGGAGCCGCACATTCTGTGCGTGCTTTTCAATGCCGGCCCAATAAGGGGCGGCTCTTTTTTGTGTTCCAATTCACTCGAAATTTTTTATAGGCCGTGACAGGGGGATGCAGCGGCCTTTCGAGTGGGACGCCTTCTTGTCACGAGCGGAAAGGGCTTTTATGAAAAAGCGAATCGTATCCCTTTTTCTGACCCTGCTGACCGTCTTGTCGCTGTTCCCGACAGCGGCCTTCGCGGCAGAGTCCACCGGCGTTGGAATTACGCCGGTAACAGACCCGAACCTTTGGACGACCCGTCTGACGGCGTCCGGCCAGTCTTACAGCTACCGGCCGCCCACCGCAGCAGGCAGACAGCTCTACTGTATGGATTTGGGTTATTCCTATCGTTACGGAACAGAGAGCTTTCTGCAGTCTTATACCTACCGCTCTGCCACCGGCACGGATGCGGATGCGCTGTGGAATGAGATCGTAGCAAAGACCGGCCTGGGTGAAATGGACGTGGCCACGCAGGAAAACGTCAAGTGGATGATGTCCTATATCGCGGACTACACCGGCGAGATCCCCGGCAGCCTGTTTATGGCGCTGCAGACTTACATCTGGGACAACCAGAGCGACAAGTCCGCAGGTGGTGATCCCTCCGGCGACATCGACGCCGGGGGCTTTGCCAATCAGGATACCCACGACCAGTATGTCGAGTATTACAACTGGTTACTGGGCCAGAAAGCCAACGAGGATGCAGAGCTGCAGGCGCAGGTGGAAGAGTATACCGCACAGGGGCTCCAGGCATCCATCGTGGAGGATGACAGCTCCAAGTGGGCTGTGCTGGCAACTTCCAGTGTCTCCGGCCGGCAGGCATTCGCAGCTTATCATTCTACACGCAAGGCTATTACCAACGACAATCCGCAGCCCGGCGATCCGGATAATCCGCCTCCGGTAGCCGGAGATGGAGATATCACCTTTAAGAAAGTGCAGGCAGGAACAGACCGGGGCCTGGATGGCGCCGTCTATAACATCTATCGGGACGGTCAGATCGTTGGCAGCGATGTGACGTCCAATGGGGGAATCATCGAGGTAAACGATGTTACCAAGGGACTGTGGACCTTCGTGGAGCGAGAGGCTCCGGAGGGCTTCGCCCTGGACCCTACGCCCCACAGTGTCTATGTGGATGTCACCGATGGAGACAAGCAGTACACTGTCACAGCGGAGGACGAGGAGCTCCCCAATTTGGAAATCATCAAAACGGACGCACTTTCCGGAGAACCAGTCCCCAATACGGTGATTTCTGTCAAATCCGTAACCGGCAGCTATTCTACCTCCGTGTCTACCGGAAAAGACGGAACAGCCACGCTGGAATCTCTGCCCGCCGGTGTTTACGTTCTGCGCGAGGAATCGGTTCCGTCGCCTTACGTTCTCTGCCATACCGAGCAGACTGTGGCACTCCGACCCGGAAAGACCACGGAAGCCCGGTTCCAGGACTACCAGAAACCGGGCCTTGAGATTTTGAAGAAAAACATTGCCGATAACAGCCCCATCGAGGGTGTGACCTACAAAATTGAACAGATCGATGGCGACTACTCCACCTCCGCCACCACGGATGAGCAGGGCCGTATTTTCCTGGAGGTGCCTGTGGGCAGCTATGAGATTACAGAGGTGAACGTACCCTCGAATGTGATCCTCTGTGATATTCCCCAGACCATTTCCCTTGAGGCGGGCGGAACACAGACGGTCACGTTCTTCAACGCCGTCAAACCCTCCCTGACCATTCTGAAGCGCAATTCGGTGACGAAAGATCCTCTGGAAGATACACGCTTCCACATCTACTATGGCAGCGATCACACCGAAACCGGAGAGATGCACGATCTTGGCACCTACTATACCGACTCTGACGGAAAAATCATTCTCACCGATATTAACAGAGGATGGTATAAGGTGGTGGAGGAGGAACCCAGCACAGGATTCTCCATCCAGGGGGACGGTGTTTACGAATTCTATCTGGAAGGCGGCGCCAGCAAGGAACTGGTTGTGGACAACGTACCTCTGTCAGCATTGGTCGTTTATAAGTACGATTCAAAAACAGGGGCCGCCCTCGAAGGAGCGCGCTTCGAACTGCGTTATCTCAGCGGTGAGACATCCGGTACCGGCGGCACGGTGATCGGAACCTACACCACGTCGGCCAATGGCTCCTTTACTGTTACGGGACTTCGTGAGGGCACATATATCTGTCAGGAATTGGAAAGCCCGGACGGCCATATCATTGATTCAGAACCCCAGACCGTCTATATCTCCGGCAAGGACCAGGACGTGGTGACGCTGCGCTTCGGCAATGCGCCCCTGGGCTCTCTGCTGATCACGAAGGTCAGCAATGACGATAAGCATGAGCCGCTTTCTGATGTGGAATTCCTGGTGACCGACAGTGCCGGAAACTATCTCGGCAACGCCAACGGGAAGTATACGACCAATAGCGCAGGCGAGATCCTGATCGACGGCATCACTCCTGGAACCACGGTGGTGGTACGGGAAATTCGAGCAAAAACAGGCTATCTCCTGGACGGCACTCCCCAGTCTGCCCTGATCAAAAGCGGAGAAACCGCTCGTCTGGAATTTCGAAATGCTCCTGCCGGCACGCTGATCATTCAGAAGAACAGCAGCGGAGCAGGCCATGAGCCGCTGGAGGGTGTGGAGTTCAAGGTGACATACGCAGACGGAAGCTTCGTGGCGGACGAGTATGGGCAGCTTTCCTCCAACGGTCTCTACCACACAGAAAAAAACGGCCAGATCAAGATTACCGGTGTAGTCGGCACATTGGTGGTCACTGAGACTGCCACCATCCCTGGCTACACCATTGATCCGGCTACCCAAAGCCAGACAGTGGTCGTTCATCCAAATGACACGCAGACCTTGCATTTTTACAACACACCTCAGACAACTCTGGTGCTCCAGAAATTCATTTCCGGGACGAAGAACGAGCCTCTGCCCGGCGTGGAATTCCTGGTGACGGATTCTTCCGGCGCAGTGGTAGGCCCCAATAACGGTGTCTATACCACCGGGGCAGATGGAAGAGTGGTTATTTCCGGCTTAACGCCCGGCACCACCGTCACCGCGCGGGAGACTAAAACAGCGGAGGGATATGTGCTGGATGGCACGCCTCAGAGTATCTTCATCAAGGAGGGTGAGGTCCAGACCCTGACCTTCTGGAACGAGCTTGCCGGGACCATTGTCATCCGAAAGCTGAATTCTGTGACGAAGGAGCCTCTGGCCGGTGTTGAATTTAAATTGACCTACGCGGATGGCAGCTATGTGGATGATGCCAATGGGCATCTTTCAAGCCTGGGCCTTTACACCACAGATGCCAATGGTGAGATCCGTATCTCCGGCATCACCGGAACAATCGTGGTAAAAGAGACCAAGACAATTGATGGATATACCATTGATCCGGCCACTCAGATGCAGACCGTGACCGTTAATCCCGAAGACACGCAGACGTTGACGTTTTACAATGATCCCATCGGCGGTGTGGAGGTCGTCAAGGTGGATGCGGATAAACAGACAAAGCGTCTGGCCAATGCCACCTTTGAGATCCGCAGGATGGATGACTCGCTGGTAGACACTGTGACCACCGATGAAAATGGCCGGGTATTTTTGCCTTTGGAGGACGGTGCCTATTATGGCGTTGAAATCCATGCACCGGAAGGCTTCAAACTGGATGATACCCCGCATTATTTTGAGGTGAAGGACGGGAAAACTACGATCCTGACCGTATCCAACCGTGCGATCTCCGGCATCCTCATTCACAAAACCGACAGTACCACTGGGGAAGGACTCTACGGTGTCTCTTTCATCCTGTATGACAGCACCAATACGCCTATCGGCCAGTACACCAGCGACAATAGAGGCTATGTCTACATCGAGAATCTGGAGAGTGGCCGCTACTACTTGCGGGAGCTGGAAAATGAAGGCTATGTGCCGGATACCGAGCGGAAAACCGTCTATGTGAAATCCAGCCAGACGACGCTGGTGGAGTGGGAGAATACCCCCATCACCGGTCAGATCCAGATCACCAAGACATCTGCGGACTACAACAGCATGAACGGCTGGCCTGCCGGGACGCCGATTCCCAACACGGAATTTGAGATCTACAACTATCGGACCGGCAATCTGGTGGACACTATCATCACGGATAAGAATGGCGTGGCGATTTCCAAACCTCTGCCGTTGGGCCGATATAAAATCGTGGAATCCCGCTCTGCGGATTTTTACGGGCTGGATAAGACTCCCATTGAGGCGGAGATCGAGTTTGCCGGGCAGATCGTTAAGACGGCCATGACCAACAAGAGCCTGTATACCAATGTCAGCATCAAGAAGACCGGATATGTGGAGGCAGTTCCCGGTCAGACGCTGCGGTATGATTTTACCGGTATCGCCAACAATTCCACTACAGCCTTGGAGTCTTTCTACTGGAGAGACACCTTGCCTACATTTGCGGCGCTGAACAAAATCGTGACTGGAACCTACAATGTACCCGGCAACTACAAGATCGTCTACAAGACCAACTACAGCGGCGACAACTGGCGGGTGCTGGCAGATAATCTCAGCACCCAGCAGAACTACGTGCTGGATGCGTCCCCCGCAGTGCTGGGCCTCGGTTCCGGTGAGCGGGTGACAGAGTTCATGGTGTCCTTCGGAATCGTGCCCTCGAATTTCCGGCAGGTGGAGGCGCCGGTGGTATACTGTATCGCCAGCAAGTGGCTGACCGGCGGCAGTCAGGTGGTCAACCAGGCAGACGTCGGCGGCGTCCATAATGGACAATGGATCATGGCCACCTCCCGATGGGTGACCACGATTTACAAAGCCTCCCAGCCTCTGCCTCGGACTGGATATTAAAAACTTCATGACACAGAGCGCCGCCCATACGGGTGGCGCTCTCCTATTTGGAGGTGCATATGAAAACCAAAAAACTGCTTTTTCTTGCCGCAACATTGGCCCTTCTGATTGCCGTTTGCGGTTCCACTGCTTTCGCGGCGGAGGGAGATGTTGCAGGGGCGATTGAGGAGACATGGGATGCGGCATCCGACCAAATCAAAACGGTCGTCGACAATGTGGTGTTTCCCGCCCTGGACATGATTCTTGCAATCGCGTTCTTTGTCAAGCTGGGAAGCGCGTATTTTGACTATCGAAAAGGGCATCAATTTGAGTGGGCAGGGCCCGCCATCCTGCTGGCCTGCCTGATTTTCTGCTTAACAGCACCAAAATATATCTGGGGGATCGTTGGAATGTGAAATTAATTGGGGGGCCACACGATCCTGCGGCCCCTGCGTCGTATGGATGGTGCGCCCCATCAGAGAGTGAGGTGACACCAGAAGTTGTTTATTTGGGATTTTGTAGCTGCCACTGTCATGGATAACCTTGTGGACTGGTTTTATGGTCAGATTGTCGGCTTCCTCGGGAACTTCTTTTCCCAGATGGGAAATATGGGTGTGGAGCTGTTTGATCTGGCATGGGTCCAGGCCATTGTCCTGTTTTTCTCCCACCTTGCCTGGGCCCTGTTCGGGGTGAGTGTCGTTGTCTCATGCTTTCAGTTTGGTATTATGTATGTCAGCGGCGGGCGGGGGAATCTCCAGCAGACTGCGCTGAGTATTATCAAAGGTTTTCTGGCGGTTTCTCTTTTCACGGTTGCCCCAGTTCGTCTTTATGCACTCTCCGTCTCTCTGCAAGGTACATTTTCTGCCGGGATCACGGGCTATGGCACCAGCATCGGAGAAGTGGGGCAGGAGATCGTGGAGGAGCTGAGTGAAATCGATACCCTCTCTGAAATGCTGAACAACTCCTATTTCGGATTGGGCGTGCTGACAAGCTCCTTCATGATCTTGTTCTGTATCATTCTGATGACATACGCAGTAGTAAAGGTGTTCTTTGCAAATCTCAAGCGGGGAGGCATTCTGCTGATCCAGATTGCAGTGGGAAGCCTCTATATGTTCTCCATTCCGCGAGGCTACACGGATGGATTTGTGCAGTGGATCAAGCAGGTCATAGGGCTTTGCCTGACGGCGTTCCTACAATCCACCATCCTGGTAGCAGGACTGATGGTGTTTAAAGACAATGCTTTGCTGGGCCTGGGCCTGATGCTATCAGCCGGCGAGGTGCCCCGTATCGCGGGCACGTTTGGCCTGGACACCACCACCCACGCCAACATCATGTCCGCGGTCTATACGGCACAAACAGCTGTCAATGCTACCAGAATGGTTGCACAGGCGGTGACAGGAACATGAAAGGACTGCTATATGTCAGCAGTGGACCGGGAGAAGGTGGATAGTTAATATGCTTCCAAATAACAAAATTGTTGTTCGTTATTGTCAATAGCTTTTTCATCTTTATTCGAGTATTGTTTGCTTGCAAAAAAAACGAAGGAGTGAAGTTATGGATGGCGAAATGACAAACCTGTGTGTAAAAATTCCAAAGCCCGTACGAAAGCAGATCCAAGACCGACAGGATGCCAGAGGCTGTACAGTAGATGTCTACATGAATTGGATGATTGAAACATTTTTCAGAATGGAGGATCGGATCATGAAATTAGAACAGAGCGAACAGACGGATGTAAAAACTTTCTCCTTCCAGGTGCCGACGGAGCTGGTGGACCCCTTCAAGGAGTATCTGCGGAAGCGTCATCTCAAGCAAAGAGAGTTTTTCCTGGACTGCATCCAGCGGGCCATCGCAGAAGACGCAGAGTCCAAAACCACCGAAGAACAATAAGAAACAGGAATCAGAGCCGCCGGTAGGATACCGGCGGCTCTGATTGTTTGAAGGGAGCAATTTCATGTTCATTTACCCTGAAAATCTAAAGGCAAAGCCTAAGTTGTGGCTCTGGCAGCTGAGGGATATCTCCATCATCGGCATCTGCCTGATCCTCTCTGCTCTTGCACTGGCCCAGGGCATCGGGATGGCGCCGCTGGTGCTGACGTTCCTCTATGCCTTTCTGGCCATTCAGGTGGAAGATGCCAGTATTCTGGATTTCCTGCGGAAGGCAGCGTGCTTCCTGTTTTTGCAGCAACAATTTTATGAATGGAGGCTGGATCGATGAAAGGGATTCTCGCGCGGCTGGACAAAAGGAAAGAGGTCCAGCGGCATCAATCCACCCGGCAGCTCATGGGGATTTCCAGCATCACCGATCATGGGGTATCCACCCCTTACGGCGATTATACGTTTTTCTTGATCCGCCCGGATAACCTCTCCGTCCTCTCAGAAGATGCCATCCGGCAGCGGGTCGGCAATCTGGCAAGCCTTATCAGTAATCGAGACGAGGTGACGCTTCTGGCATTGGATTCCCGTGCGTCCTTCCTGCGCAACAAGCTGTTCTATCAGGCCCGGCTGGAGGAGGAAACGGAACCGGCGATCCGTCGGCTGCTGCTGTTGGATCTGGAGCATCTGGACGAGATCCAGGCATCTTCCGCATCCAAGCGGGAATTTGTGATCGCCCTGCGTGTGACAGAGAAAGAGGGCCATGATCCGGTGGTCCTGCATCAGATGGAAAAGAGCATTTCCAATGAAAATATCCCGGTCCGATTGGCGGAGCGGGAGGATATCAAGCGGCTGTTGTCGGTGTATTACCTGAATGATGCGGCGGTGACCGCTGTGGAGGATGTGGATGGAGAACAGGCGGTGATCATGCGTGGCTAAGAAAATTCAGAAGAAAAAAAGAAAGGCCGCTGCGAAAAGCCCGGCGCCCCGGCCGAAGGAGTTCCTGGATATGATCGCCCCCGCAGCTGTCAAATTCAATACCGAGAACTATGTTTTCGGCACTACCTATCGCAGTACCATGGCCCTGAAAGGATACCCGCCCACCACGGAGGATCTGGCCCTCCTGTATCGCCTGAGTGAGATGAGCGGCGTCAATATCCGACTGACAGCCCGAAAGCTGGCGGATGGTGAGGAGGATGCCATCATCCAGGCCAGCAGCAACAAGAATCGAATGGAACTGGGGGCCACCAAGATGAAGCAGAGTGTGGTGGCAGAGGCCACACTGGAAGATGTGCGAGGGATGCTGCTCAAGCAGCGCAATGAGCGAGAAGCACTCTTATATTGTACCGTATTCGTGGAATTGGTCGCAAAGAGCATGGATGAGCTGCAATCCCTGAAAGGGACGGTCTCCTCTATGCTCAGCCGGAGCAGGCTGCAGGCAGATCCCTTGTTTCTCTGCCAGCTCAAGGGCTTCCAGTCTGTCAATCCCGCCGGCAGGAATATGCTGGGTGCGTATGTGGAGCGGGTCCTCCCCGCAACCAGCATTGCCAATCTCTATCCCATCAGCTATTCCGGCAAAGCGGACCCGCACGGATTCTACATTGGCCATGAGAAATATGGTTCCAATGTGTTCGTGGACCTGGATCAAAAGGAGGGCGACAAGACCAGCGGCAGCGCCACGATCCTGGGTAACTCCGGCCAGGGCAAAACTTACCTGCTCCAGCTCCTGCTTTGCAACGTGCTGGAGGCGGGAAAAAGAGTGATCTGTCTGGACTCTGAACATGAGCTGGAAGATTTCTGCATGAATCTGGGCGGAAGCTATCTGGACCTTCTGAGCGGTCAGTACCGGATCAATCTGCTGGAACCCCGCCGCTGGGACGACGGAACGGGAGAGGATGACCCGGATGCTCCACCGGCATTCCGGGGAACACTGCTGTCCCAGCATACCTCATTTCTCCGTGACATTTTCCGGGTCTATAAGGACTTCGACACACCTCACATTGATACATTGGAGATCATGGTGGAGCGGCTTTACCAGAAGTGGGGGATCTCAGATGACACGGACTTCTCCCGACTGCGGCCCACGGACTACCCGATCCTTTCCGATTTGTATCAGCTTCTGGAGGATGCCTATAACCACTACGATGACAACGGTCCCCATCAGCTCTATACGGCGGAGATCCTCCGGGACCTGCTGCTGGGATTGCACTCCATGTGCAAGGGGGCGGACTCCCGGTTTTTTAACGGCCATACCAATATCCAGTCTGCCCGCTTTCTGGTGTTCGGCGTGAAGGCACTGGATGATGTAGCCCAGAATCTGCGGGACACCATGTTGTTCAGCATCCTCTCCTACATGTCCGGCCAGCTCCTGACTGCGGGCAATTCCGTGGCCACCATCGACGAGCTGTATCTGTGGCTCAATAATCCCACCGCAATCACCTACATCCGGAATGCGCTGAAACGGGTGAGAAAGCGGGAGTCCGCCCTGATCCTCGCCACGCAAAATCTGGAGGACTTCGATCAGCCCGGGATTCGGGAGATGACCCGACCGCTGTTTGCCATCCCCACGCACCAGTTTTACTTCAATGCAGGCGTTATGGATCAGCAATTCTATATGCGGAATCTCCAGCTGCAGTCCTTTGAATATGAGATCATCAAAAATGCCAAGAGGGGAGAGTGTCTGTACCGCTGCGGCACGGACCGCCACATTCTGAAAGTGGTAGCGCCGGAGTACAAGGCAAAACTGTTCAAGAGGCAGGAGACAGGACAAAACACGTCTCAAAATCCGCAGGAAGAGGCGGTGCCAAAATGATCATCGTAGGCTATGGCGGGGGGACGGACAGCACGGCGATGCTGGTTGGCCTGTGGCAGCGACGCATTCCTGTGGATCTGATCCTTTTTTCGGACCCCGGTGGGGAGCAGCCCCATACCTATTGGTATCTCCGGGTCATGGATCATTGGCTCCGTACCCACGGGATGCCGCCCATCACCCGAGTATGGTATCGGGACTGTCTTGGCCAGCGGCAGACGCTGGAGCAGGAGTGCCTGCGGTCAAAGTCGCTTCCCTCCATCGCGTATGGGCATAAGAAGTGCTCACAAAAGTACAAGATCGCGCCCCAGGACAGGTTCTGCAATCACTACCCTCCTTGCTTGGAAACCTGGAGCCGCGGTGAGCGCGTGGTAAAGATGATCGGGTATGACGCTGGGGAAGCCCGACGGAGGGAGGGGGCCAGAGAGCACGACCTGGCTGATAAAAAGTATCAAAAGGAATATCCTTTGATGGAGTGGGGCTGGCACAGGGGTGATTGTGTACAGGCCATCCAGGACGCGGGGCTTCCCTTACCGGGGAAGTCCTCTTGCTTTTTCTGCCCCTCCATGAAGAAGCGGGAGATCCGGGCGCTTTACCATCAGTACCCGGACCTGCTGGAACGAGCCTTGGCAATGGAGGACAATGCCAGGCCAAGTCTCATCACAGTAAAAGGACTGGGCCGGGATTTCGCATGGCGGGACTTTATCGCATCCGATCAGGCGCAGCTGGCGCTGCCGGATGCCTTTGTTCCGGAGGAACGGCCCTGCTCCTGTGAAATGGAAGGAGGTGACCTTCAATGGCAGGCCCCGCGATCCTTGCCGCAAAAGCAGCGCTGCTCCTGAGTGACGAACAGACCAGAAAACGGATCGGATACGCTGTTGCCGCAATCTTTGTTCCGCTGATCCTGGTGGTGGCATTCCTGCTGTCTCTGCTTTCCGGGACCACACAGCATAACAACGCTGTGGTGGATCTGGTGTTCAACGGAGGCCCCGTACCCGCGACCATGAGCGCGGAGTATACCGCCCAGGTGCATGCCATGCAGGACTGCTTGGCTGCACTGGACAGCGCAGTGGCAGAGGTCAACAGCCAGATGGAGTCCGGAACACTGGACGGCGCCATGGTGAAAGCCACTTTTTTCTCTCTGTGTTTCGGCGGCGAGAACCCCCACCTGTCTGCGGGAGAAGCCCGCGCATTTGCGGATTGCTTTGTTCGGTATGAGACGCGGACCCGCACAGTGGCTTCCGGCTCGGACCCGAACACTGGGGAGACGATATACACAGAGGAAACATACACCGTGGCGATTGCTGTGGACTTGGATACCGCCTATGAAAAACTCGCGGATGCCGGATATCCGGTGACGGAGGATCTGGAGGCCAATGCCAGAGCGGTCTACGATCGGATCGCCTACGGTGCCGACGGTGACTACACCGGCGAGATCGAGTATGGCGGGGCCAGGATGACGGAGCTGGATGTCTCACAGTTCGCGGACCCGAACACCAAGAATGCCGAGGATCTGGTGATCTATGTGACCCATGCATGGGAATCCGGCTGGGGCTATGTCTGGGGGACCTTCGGCCAGACGCTGACAGAGTCGCTCTTTGAGTCCAAGCTTCGACAGTACCCGGAGGGCGTGGGCAACTATGAGGAGTTCATTCGCTCCAACTGGTTGGGAGGCCGGACTGCGGACTGCGTGGGCCTGATCAAAGGGTATGGGTGGCTGGACGCGGATGCGCTCACCATCCGATATGGAACAAACGGGATGCCGGACATCGGTGCGGATGCCATGTACCGCAATGCGACAGTGAAAGGCAGCATTGACACCATCCCGGAGGTTCCGGGTCTCGCTGTCTGGCACAGCGGACACATCGGCGTCTACATTGGCAATGGGCAGGTCATTGAGGCTATGGGTACCAAGTACGGTGTCGTCAAGACGCAGCTGAGCCAACGCAACTGGACTGCATGGTTGGAGATCCCCTATATCAGCTATGACTGAGGAAAGGAGCTGACGAGCAGATATGGAAAAGGTCAGTATCGAGTTGTCCTTCGAGGCGGACAAGCTGGAGGCATTGGAATACTGCCTGCAAAAGGAGCGGACTACAGTGAAAAAGAAGATGGCAGAGTCGCTCCAGCAACTCTATGAGGAGAAGGTGCCGGAGGCAGTGCGGGAATATCTGGACCGGAAGAACACGCCAGCTTCCCGGCCCCGGCGTCTGCGTCCTCAAAAACAGACTAGAAAGGAGGAAGCTCCCATTGAACCGGGAGCGGAACAGCATCATGAATGAAAATGAGATCACTGTATTGAAGGTGGAACCTGGCAAGGCACCTGAGCAGATCACCATTCCCAACACACTGAGAGCCATGCAGGAGCTGGTGGGCGGTCGCATTGAGATCGTTGATTATCAGGGGGCCTGCCTGGTGTGTAACGAGGAAGGGAAACTGCTGGGACTGGAGCCGAATCGAAGGGTCGGCCAGGACGTGATCGCGGGAACGTTCTTCCTGGCAAACCATGATCTGGAGGGTAACCTGTGCTCTTTGAGTCAGGAAGACCTTGCCCACTTCCAGCAGCAGTTTGCACAGCCTGAGACACTCACCCAGAAGGATGTGCAGAATGCATTCGGCTTCAAATTTTTCAGTATGTGAATGACAAGAATGGAGGTATCCATGGATCAATATGAATTTCGGCGGGAGCTTGATGCGGTGCTTCCGTCGCCTGATCCGCAGCTGGCGAAAAGGCTGATTGACTTTGCGGAGGAGAATAAGATCTATTTCTCTGAGACAGAGTACAAGGTCGTTTTCTATGAGGAATATCTGGCGAGCCTGCGGTTCGTTGCGAAAAATTTCGGGCAGGATACCCTGGCGAGTATCCCGAAGATGATCGACGAACAAAATATGATCCTGCCTGATGAAATGGTGGCCGCCGCAATTTGCGTACAGGGCGGCGTTCCGGTAGATCAGGTACAGCAGATGGCCTATGAGGGATGGCTCATGGGATTTTTTAATGCGCGCAGGGTTGACAATGGAGCACTCAGCCCACTGGCGGTCTGCTCGATTCGAGATCATGGCAGGGAGGAGAAGTTCTGCACCACGTACTTCGGTTCCTTCTCTCCGGGCGATGCACTCCACCGCGCGGTGGAGTATGCAGGACAGCACGACACCACCACGGCCTATGCGCTGAAGAACCTCACGGCGGATTTGCGGGTGGATGTCGATGCGCCATCGGGAAGGAGAATCCTGGACCAGCGCAGGCCGAGCATGATTCGAGCAATGGAAAGTGCCTTTGCACAGTGTCCGGCGGTGGCAGCGAAGATCACCTTCGATACCGACCAAAGGGAAGGGACCGTAGACTACAACCCGCTCTGGCTGGAGCGGCAAAAGCTGTCCGGCCCGCGGATGGGCGGCATGGAGGGAGGAATGAAACGATGAGTGGGTCTGTGGAACTGGATCTCTGGCTGCATGAGTATGAGGAGGCGGCGCTGAGCGACGCTCTCAAACAGCGGGGCATGACCGTCAGGGAGTATCTGCAGCAGCAGGTGAACAGAGCCTACGAGGAAATGGTCCCCTCTGATGTTCGGGCGCAGGTGGCCCACAGAATCGGGGAGGAACAGGCGGCGCAGCTTGCGGAGCAGGAGGCGTCCAGACGTTTCGCTATCTTCCACATCAAAGAGCATGGCGAGGAGTTCCAATTCCTCACCAACCACGATATCGAGTTCCTGGACGCCGGCAGGCTCCTTAGAAACTATGTCCGGTCCATGCAGGACCGGCCCAGTCAAGGCAAAAGCTTTGCGTATTTGTTCCGGGAACGTGTGGATTTGACCTCCGCTGAGTTCGATGCATACGTGGATGAGCGGATCTCAAACTCTGGCCGGGTGACGGGTGCATTCGATATCGATCTGGATCAGGGGACCTTCTCCGCTGTACATATCGACAACGGGTGGCAGACATACGCGGCCAAGGATGTGTGCAGTGCTGCCTACTTCGCGTTTCGTAAACACGAGCTGGTGGACAAAGAGCGGTGGCGGATCTTCCTGGACCGGCTGGATGGCAAGGAACTCCGGTGTGAGATGGAGCAGTGTAAGTCGGAGGAGCCGCAGGTGCTGTGCGGCAGCAGGCGGCTCAAACCCTTCGAGATCTCGTTTGATGGAGAGATCAGCGAGTACGGTCACGCCCTGAATTTCTACATGCCGGTAGTGTTTGACCCGGACGCTGTGTTCGGGACAAGCGTGACGAGCGAGGAGAACGATGATTACGTGAACGTCTATGCGGAATACGATCTGCGGACCGGAGAGGTGTGTTCTGCATTACAGGTGACGCTGTGCCGAGGCGACGGCTCCAGCGGAGACTACACCTATCCGCTCACCGAGGATGAGCGAAGCTGGATGCTTCGGAAGATGGATGCGTACTGTCAGCAGGAGATGGAGATGCCGCTGGCGGATGTTCGAAAACAGTGGCAGGAGGAGATGGAGCAGGTTCAGTCGGCGCCCAAGCCCAAGGGGCCGGAGCTGAAGATGAAGGGCCTATGATACTGGCCCTGTACGAGACGCCCCTTCTGCCCGATAGTCAGCCTTCCCCTTTCTGGGCCCTGTCAGGCTCTGTGTGGCCTCGAAAGTCCTGGGGTGGAGTGAGGGGACCTGCCGGGCCTCAAGGCCCTGTTTGGAACGGTTTTCGGGGGTGTTTGGCCCCCTGAGAGCCGGCCGAAAAAAGTACTAGATAAAGGGAGGTGGTCGCAAGCGCCCACCTCCCGCCCACAAAGCCCCGCAGTGCGGGGCTTTCCGGGTTCTGGCCTAGGTGGTCGGAATATGCGATTTTGAAAATGTGAGGTGGTCGGAATGAGCAAAAAGCCCGACGCTGCAAGGGATTCCGCTGTGTCGCAGGAAAACAGGACTGTTTTGCCGGAGGAGTCCCATGAGAACAAGACGCGGACTGCAATTTGGCTTTCTCCCGGAGTCATTCGCCGTATGGATGGTTGGCTGCAGGAGGATAACTGCAAAACACGCAGTGAGTTTATTGAAAAGGCGCTCCGGTTCTACATGGGGTATCTGGCATCGGAGGATACCTCCGAGTTTTTGTCCCGCGCTCTGGTGGACACACTTCGCGGGATCGTGGCCGACAACGCCAACCGTCTCCGCAGTCTGATTTTCAAGTGGTGTGTGGAACTCAACATGATGGGACATACCATCGCCGCGCACTTCCATACGGCCCCCATCAACCGCCGCGAGCTGCGCGGCTATGCCGTGGACGAAGTGATGCGCACCAATGGTCAGATCAGCTTCGACGATGCGCTGGATCAGCAGCGCCGGTTGGAAGATGACGGCACATGGCACGGATCGTATTGATCGCGCCCTATCTCAAGGGTGGTAGGAATGCGGCGCATCTCGCTCACCGGATGCGATACGTCGCCACAAGAGAGGGAGTGGAGCTGCTGACAGATCAGCACGGCGGATTCCCTGCCACGAAAAAACAGCAGGCATATATCCGGCGTCTCCTCCGCACCTTCCCAGAGGCTGAGGACCTGCTGGAGTATGACGACTACCGGGATCAGCCAACGAGAGAACGAGCCAATGAGTTCATCCGTCAAGTGCGAGAGAGCTTCGTGGAGTCCCTGGATCAGCGGGAAAACTTCCTGGACTACATTGCTCATCGACCCGGCGTCCAGCTGTCGGGTGAACACGGCCTGTGGGACGCGCGTGGGAAGGTGCATAATCTCGCGGCTGCAGTCCGGGAGGTGGCGGAGCATCCCGGTAATGTGTGGACGCCGGTGATCGCACTGCGCCGGGAAGACGCAGAGCGATTGAGTTATGATAACGCCGACAACTGGCAGGCGCTGGTCAACGCGAACATCTGCGACATTGCCCACGCCTTCAAAATCCATCCGGATCACCTTCGCTGGTATGCCGCCTTTCATCAGAAGGAAAAAAGCGTCCACATCCACATGGTGGTATTCTCCACTGATCCCAAAGAGGGGTATCTCACGAAGCAGGGCATCCGGCAGCTCAAGTCCGTATTCGCCCGGCAGATCTACCGTCAGGAGCTCATCAGTGTCTATGAGGAGCAGACGATGTGGCGTGATCAGCTTGGAAAGGAAGCGGCCAATGCCATGGTGGAATCCATCCGGCAGATGGCAAGCGGCACCATCCGGAACAGTCGGATGGAAAAGCTGACGCTGAAGTTGGACGATCAGCTCCGTGATGTCAAAGGGAAAAAGGTCTATGGCTACCTGCCGCCCGATGTGAAGCTCACGGTGGATCAGATCGTTGAGGAGCTGGCCCAGGACCCGCATGTCTCCCATGCCTATGAGCTCTGGCAGCAGTTGCGGGAAAAGGTCATCAGTACGTATTCCAAGGATCTCCCGCCGCGCCTTCCGCTGTCCGCACAGAAGGAGTTCAAGAGGGTGTGGAACATGGTCATCCGGGAGACGCTGCGGATGTCACAGGAGCTGGTCCAGTCAGAGTCCAGTGAGATCGCCGGCGAGATCGAGCCGGACGTCACGGTGCCGGAGGAGCCGAAGAAAGATGACAGCGAAGCGCCGTCCCTGTTCAGCAGGGAACGGCGGTATTGGACAGCCAAAAAATACCTCCGCGGCAGTGACACCACACCGCCGGATTACGAGCGCGCGTACCGTCTTCTTCTGCTGGAGGCCAAGGATGGAAACGCCCAGGCCATGTGTGACCTGGGCCATATCTACCGTGAGGGCCTCCTGCCGGACAGTGATCCCGACCCGGAAAAGGCGCGGGAGTTGTATGCAAAGGCGCTGGCAGTCTTCCGGGAAAAGGAGCAGGCGGTGCCCAGCAGCCAGACAGAGTATCGGATCGCAAGGCTGTGTGCCAACGACCTCGGTGTGGAGGCAGACGATGCGGAGGCGGAACACTGGTTCCGGCTGGCTGCCGAAAAGGAGAATCCATTCGCGCAGAATGCCCTGGCCGCTCTGCTGCTCAAGCAGGGAAAGCCGGAGGAGGCTGCGCACTGGCTGGAGCGCGCGGCAAAGCAAGGAAATCCAGCGGCGCAGTATGCCCTGGGCAGACTGCATCTGCTGGGGACCGGCGTCCCGCATGACCGGGATCTTGCCATGGAGCTGCTGGGCCGGGCCGCCGCACAGGGGGACAGCCGCGCCGAGGCACTGGCGAAGGAACCGGAACGGGTGTCCTTCCTGCCAGCGGCGATGGCAGTCACCAGGATGCTCCACCACATGAGCCGGATCTTCGAGCACAACTGCAAACAGGACCAAGTCTTTCAGGGACTCCAGATCGACCGGAAGCGGTGGCGGGAGCTGCAGGAACTGCGGATCGCTATGGGCCACATGCCGGATGATCATGAGGATGAAGAATTGCACCTTCGGTGAAAGACAAATGATCCAGATGGAATACCAGGAAGATACCGCAGAGGACAAGTGCGGAAAAGTTTTCTATCTGGACAGAACAGGGGAAAATGAGTATACTATTTTCATAAGATGTAGTGGATTGGTGGAGAGCCATGCAATGTATATTGAGGAGGCGTGTACACAGTATGGAAGATAAGATTCCCTCTGACGGTGTTGTGGTGAAAAACGCCAGACTGGCTGTTGCGGCGGAGCTGAGAAGAAAGAGGATTCTCAAGCAGCCGATTGCAAAGTACGATCCAAAAACAGGAAAGGTGTATTTACTGCACAGTGATGGTACTCGCGAAGATGTCGGTGAAACCAGGAGGGCACGGTACAGTGAACGGAAACGGTAAAAAGCCGGAGGTCGTTGTGTTTGCTGGCCCCAATGGATCAGGAAAGAGCACGATCACAGATTTGCTTCGACCGGTTGACATGGTCTACATCAATGCTGATGAGATCCAGCGGGTATTGGGCTGTGATAACATGGAGGCTGCAAAAATTGCAGAAAAACGCCGGGAAGACTGCGTAAAAACCCACAAAGGCTTCTGCTTTGAAACAGTTCTATCCACAGACCGCAATTTGAATCTCTTGAAAAGAGCGGCAGCAGAAGGTTTTTTCATTCGCTGCTACTACGTCCTGACTGCAGATCCGCAGATCAATGTTGCTCGTGTGGCAACCAGAGTATCCGCCGGCGGACATGATGTGCCGGTTGATAAGATCATTGCTCGGTATGATCGGGCACTGGATCTAGTAAAAGAGTTGGTCCCCGTCTGCGATGTGTGTCATATATATGATAACTCTCTGGATGCCCCATATCGGATTTTCAAAAAAAGAAAAGATCAGTATTGGTATTGCCCCGAAACGGATCTTTGGCTGAAGGAAGATATTGTCGCACTGACAGGGATCGAGTCCGTTGTGCGCGGAGCATTGAACAAGCAAACCTAAAACGAAATATAGTGATAAAGAGCATCAGCTTTCCGTTGGAGAGCTGGTGCTTTTCTTTTTGGAGGTGAACAGTATATGGGAACCTTTGTTTATTTCACAGAGGAGCAAAAACGACAGGCCAATGATGTGGACCTAGAGGAATACCTGCTCCGACGGGGAGAGAAGCTGCTCCCCTCCGGGAGGGAAAAACGTCTGGCGTCAGATCGGAGCATCACGATCCGCGGCAACGAGTGGTTCGACCATGAGACGCAGGCCGGCGGACACCCAATTGATTTTCTCCGCATCCATTACCAGATGTCCTTTCTGGAGGCGATGCGGAATCTGCTGAGCGGGAACCAGGGACAAGTGTTCCCGGCGGCAAAGAAGAAGGACATACAGCCCAAGCCGTTTGCGCTCCCGCCGGAGAACTCCAATATGCGGCGGGCTTTCGCGTACCTGCTCCGGCAACGCCATATTGACCGGGATGTATTGATCGAATTTGTGAGAGCCAAGTTGCTCTACGAGGATGCGGATTATCACAATATCGTATTCGTGGGAAGAGATGAGAATGGCACTGCAAAACATGCACACATGCGCAGCACTAATAGCTGGGGTGATCCCTTTCGCCTGAACGTGGAGGGGTGTAATCCCAGATACAGCTTTCATTACGATGGTAAAGATGGGCGTCTCTATGTGTTTGAGGCGCCCATTGACTTATTGTCGTACATCTCCCTGCACCCGGACCGTTGGCAGGATCATAGCTATGTGGCCTGCTGTGGTACATCCGCCATTCCGGTGATCACGTGCCTGGATCGGATGGTGCGGCCGGAGGAGGTGGTGCTGTGCCTGGACAATGACGAGACTGGCCATAAAGCCTGCCGGCGAATGGAGGAGCAGATCACCGAAAAATATTCTCTTACCATCCAACGGGAGACTTCTGCTCATAAGGACTGGAACGACGATCTCTGTGCTATGAGGCAGGAACGCGTTCCTGGAATGGCGATGGAGGCGATGGACAGGTGAACGAAAACGCATGGACCCTGATTGGCTTTGCTGCTGTTATGGTGATTGTGATCGCTGGGCTGTCTATGATCTCCCAGCACTACACCTTAAACATCAAAAGCCGCACCGTGGGCGATGGACAGCACGGGACCGCACGATGGGCGACCAAGCAGGAGATCCAACGTACCTATCACTTGGTGCGCTATGATCCACAGGCTTGGCGCAGAGGAAAAGACCTGCCAAAGGTACAGGGCATCATCGCAGGCAGCGTCGGGAGGAACCCGACTCCCATCGAGTTCAAGATTAGAAAGAAAAACATCACCATTCATATGGAGCGGCTCGCTTTTCAGAAGCACAAATGCATGAAAGCAATTGTGGATGGAGACGACATCCACTGTCTGATGATCGGCGCCAGCGGCGCCGGTAAAACAGCTTATTTTTTGTATCCTAATCTGGAATACACCTGTGCCACGGGAATGAGCTTTCTAGCCCTGGACAGCAAGGGAGACTTGGCTAGGAACTACGCAACCATTGCCAAAAAATACTACGGTTACAAAATCTCCATCATTGACCTACGGAACCCTACGCGATCGGATGGAGACAGTCTCCTGACGCTGATCAACCGATATTCAGACAAAGCGAGGGCGGAGCCGGACAATTTGGGATATAAGGCCAAGGCAGAAAAGTATGCGAAGATCCTTGCAAAGACGATCATCAATCAAGGCGGTGAGTCTGGGCAATTTGGTGAGAACGCATATTTTTACGATGCCGCAGAAGGCGCTCTTGCTGCCATGACGCTGCTCCTGTCGGAGTTTCTCCCCCCTAAAGAAGGCGAGGACGATGTGAGGCACATCATCTCAGTATTTAAGCTGACACAGGACCTCCTGGCGCCCAGTCAGTTTAACCAGGAGAAAAATGGATTTCAGGCGCTCATGGATCTGCTCCCGCCGACGCACAAGGCAAGATGGCTGGCGGGCTCTGCCCTCAACGCCTCGGACCAGACCATGGCATCCGTCATGTCCACGATCCTGTCCCGCCTCAATGCGTTCCTGGATACCGAGATGGAGCAGATACTCTGTTTTGATAACTCCATTGATGCGGAGACCTTTGCCTCGGAAAGATGTGCAATTTTTTTGATCCTGCCGGAAGAAGATCGAACGAAGAACTTCATGGCGACACTCATGATTCAGAACCTATCCAACGAGCTGTTTGCCATTGCGGATAGGAATGAGGGAAAGCTGAAAAATCGTGTCGTGTTTTTCTGTGACGAGTTCGGTACCATGCCGCCATTCGATGTCATGGCACTGTTCTCAGCTGGCCGGTCCCGGAAGCTGACCATGGTGCCCATCATTCAGAGCGTCGCGCAGCTGGAGGACAACTATAAGAAAACGGGCAGCGAAATACTGATTGATAATTGCCAGCTGACGGTTGCGGGCGGCTTTACCCCTCAAAGCGAAACTGCGGAGTCTGTGTCTCGTGCCTTGGGAAACCGCACCGTTCTCTCCGGCAGTGTTTCCAGAGGAAAAAACGATCCCAGCCAGTCGCTGCAGATGATGGAGCGACCGCTGATGTCGCCGGATGAATTGAAGTCCATTCCGAAGGGACATTTCATCGTGATGAAAACTGGCACCCATCCTATGCAGACAAGGCTGCCTCTCTTCCTGGACTGGGGCATCACATTCGACGAACCTTACCAAATGCAGGAGAGAGCCAATCGTAAAATTTCCTATGCCAATAAGGAGGACCTGGTCGACAGCATCCTGGCCAGCAGGCCAGGCCGCAGATTCTATAACACCAAGCGGGAGGGGATGATATGAGCTATTTCGATGCGGTCTATATGGACCATGAACTGTCTCCCCGCGCCAAGACGGTCTGTATGTATCTCCATGACCGTGCCAACAGGGAGGGGGAGAGCTGGTATGCCATCAATACAATCGCGTCCGATCTTGGGCTCTCCCGCTCCACAGTGAAGCGCGCCCTTGGCGACCTAGTTCGCCAGGGGCGCGTAGAGAAAAAACCACGGTATCGAAAAAACGGCGGCTGTACCTCCAACCTCTACAGGCTGCTGTAAAAAAGAGCGCATCTCCCGCCAAGGGGGGATTGCGCTCTTTAGCTGGACCGGGGCTGGGTCATCATGGCCCACCCAGAAGTCCCCATAGAAGGTACGAGTATATTCAGAGGATAACAACAACTACATAGGGAAGAAGCTCAGATACGCATTTCAGCAAGTAGTTCCCAATAATCAGAGGAAGAATAATAAGGGGTGAGATAGTCATCTTCCACGACTTTACTTATCTGTGTGAGGGTTTCCGTTCGTTCCTGCTGATTCTCCACATTCAATCTCCTCGCAGTTACCTATAATTATTTTAAATTATAACATATCCAGCAAGAAAGCGCAACCTGTCAGGGATGAGATTCTTTTTTATAGTATACAGCTCCGCAAGGATACAGGTCAAAAAACGTTACACTGTGTTTTATTAGTAAAAGTCAAGGTAGGAGACGGATTAAAAAGATAAGCAGATATGAGATACTAATTCTCAAGAATTCTCATTTGGGGTGATGTTTGTAATGATGAGTGCGTGTGAATTATAACGCCAAACAAAGCTGGAATATTGGAGGACACAGATTATAGACTGCCGGAGCAGTGGTATAAATGTAAAGGGATGGCGTGCAGAACACTATATTCCGACAAAGGTGTGCTACGGCTGGGAAAAGAACCCCTTTCATTTGCAACCATAAGAACTTGTGCCAGAACCATCGGTACCGCAGCCATCTGCAATATTTGTAGAACTTCCATCGCTGGCTGAGTGGCAAATGGTGGGTGGAGTGGGTGCCAACATCTAGATTGGAAAAGAGGACATCTTTTCAGATGTGGATGCGGCTATAGTGTGAGCGATTTATCTGGTGCAGAAATCATGCCCAGCGACTTCACTGGAACAGATAAAGGCCACATTGCTTGTAGTTACATGAATTTGTATAGCTTACATCCCAAACATCTCCTGCGACAGGGCCTTTATAGGAGAACTTGCTCACTGATGCAACGTAGGGCGGATTAGCCCTATGCACCTACTTGATGTGGTGCTGGATGCACTGTCTTGATGACACCTTCTCCTAGCATGGATGTGACTAAGACCACGCACTTTGCTGCACCCTGTATGTCATTCACAATGCAACCCGCATTTACCTGCGGGGACGAATGATGAAATTTCAGATATGCTTTGTCCAAGAACATTTTTCCCTAAAATATGACAAGAGAAGAATGCTAAGATAAAAACACACCTCAAAAAGGTGGGCATCCAGAAAATCCAATTCAGAAAGCGTATGTGAAAGGCGGACTTGTGTAGGTGGAGGCAGTGGAGTCCTTTCCATTTGAACTGCGTACTTTACAAGATTATGAAGTGGTTGATTCTTCTCCTGCTTTAGTGGATGCTCGATTGATGGCTGAAGGCTATCACTGCTGGATTAAGGAGATTGTTGGAGACAAAACTATATAAATGGGGGGGTATTCTTTTGTATCAATTCAAAGTAACTCGGCTATATAGCTTAACGTTCCGCCGAATGTCTTACGGAATTGTGGCCAGTACAGAAATGAACGGCACCTATACATATACAGCTTATATTCCGGATATTTCCTGCAATAAAGATTTCGTTGAGGCCCTTGCACAACAATGTACCAGAGAACAACTCAATCCTATACATTTACTTGATGTTGTGTTAGACGCTTTACCATGACCTTTAAATAGAGAAGGGAACATGGCCTTGCCATGTTCCCTTCTCTATTTTATGCCGTTTGACGTTTACTTTCACTAAATGCAAACATGAGAGCCTGATTGCGGTAAGACAACTGAATCTAGCTATTATCTATCCAAAGGCCAGACTCGAAGACGCGGGGGCGAGATCGTCGGGGAAAGGCCTCGTGAGTTACCTGCTTTTTTGTGATTTTATGGAAGATAATGCAAATTTCCTGGGATAGTGAAATCAAATATCTGGGATTCCATCAAAATATATCTTAATTCGGGCCAAGAGTAGAAGGAGGGAGTTGAATTTTTTTGTGACTGTGGTAGAGAATAGAGGAACAATGAATCTTAACTTTCTGATAATTCAACTTGCTGGCGATAGCTAATGCTCCCCAAATGTGATACTGTGTGTCACTGATAGGAGGGAATTAGATGAATGATTACATGCGAGCTCTGCGTCAGCGATTTTTCAAAGAACCAGAGTTAAAAGATCTCAGGAGGAAAATTGAGAGTACTTATCTAAGCCTAAAAGCTGGAATGGATAAAGAAAATCGAGAGAAAATGCTTAAAATGATAGACCTCGAATCTGAATTGCAGGATGAAATATCGTTGGCCTCTTTTAAATCAGGATTTCAATTGGCGCTTGGCATCGTGAGTGAGCTCTGTACCTATTCTTTTGCTGAGGATGAGGAGCGACGAGCTTTTGAAGAAAAAGACCCTTTGTTATGAGGGGAAGAAAAGGAAGGATGGCTTTGAAAGTGATCTCAAAACTATATAGGAGAAATCCTGAGAAAGTCATATAAAAGAGGCATGCAATCCGATGGTTCTGATAGTGTGCTCCATGAACCGTGTGAATTGTTAGGGGCCGAGACAGACGACGGGAGTCCGTTTGTCTCGGCGCTTTTATGCCAACAATTGTATGTTTGTTTCTTCTACTGTGCTTTTTGGACATGCACGGTGCGTGATTGCCTTCCGGCATGAGTGCATGCCGCATGCAGGTGTTCCGATATATGGTATCGATGCTCTGACAGAAAGACTGGGAATGCATATTCATTCGCGTCTCAGTCCTAATACGCTGGATGAACAAGATACAGCAGATGAACATCGGTTCGTCGTCGGAGAAGTGCTGGTTGTCTTTCCCAATGAAGTCGTCAAAACAGGGGGCGCGGTGTTCAGAATCTTCAGAGGCCCCGTATTCTCTGGACTTTTGTAAAAGCGCAGAAGGCCTCTCGAATCAAGCTAGTTCTACCAGATGCCAAGGTCCAGTGAATAGACAGACTTCTCCTGATAATGCTATTCCACCGCACTATAAGATCCACTGTTTGTACAGATTTTAATCCGTGGAGATGAAGTGAAAGAAGATGTCATTGGGCGATACAACACTCCTAAATAATATCGTAAAAGTGAAAACAGATGAGATATTCATGTACAATCCTTGCTTTCTTTATAAGCTCACCGTGCGGCCCAAATCTCAAATTCAGGTGCTGGCATGGGCTTTGCATAGACATAGCCCTGGATCAGATCGCAGCCCCGTGTCCGAAGATTTTTAACCTGTTCTTGAGTCTCAATACCTTCTGCCACGACGGTTATGCCCAGACTGTGGCATAGCTGGATTAGCTGTTCCACAATCAACCAGGATTTTTCGCTCTCGTTCAGGAAAAACTGCCGGTCTAGCTTCACAGTGGACACATTCAGGTCCTTGAGAAGAGCCAGCGAGGAGTATCCAAAGCCGAAATCATCGATAGAGCACAAAAACCCCATCTCCTTAATGCAATCAATCATAGTCGTGACCAGCCGGAGATCCCGCCGCTCCAGCATCAGCGACTCGGTCAGCTCCAGCTCAATCAACCCATCCGGGATCCCGTATTTTTCCTTAATCGCACGGAAATGGTCTAAGAATGATAAATCTCTAGAAGCAAGGTGTGCGCGGGAGAGATTCACGGAAAGGGGAAGGGTGCGACCCTTCAAGAGCCAGTCCTGCAATAACCGACAGGTCTCTTCAAACATATAGAAGTCCAGGTCACAGATCTTCCCACTGCGCTCAAAGAGGGGGATAAACTCTCCTGGTAATAGCAGGCCCAGAGTAGGGTGCTGCCATCGGACCAGCACCTCGCCACCGCTGACGGTACCTAGACCCGGATGGACCTTGGATTGGATGTAGAGCTGGAATTCGTGGCACTCGATGGCGTTCGGGAAAGCGGCGATCAGAGCGTGCTCCTGTTCCAGCCGCTTTCCAAGTGCAGCGTCATAAAACCTGCAGGTGTTGTCCCCGTAAGAGTAGGCGCTGGCGACCTTTGCCCGATCCATCAGCAGCATAAGGTCAGCGTCTTGCTCCTGAATGAGATAGGCACCCTGATCAAAGCCCACCTGCTCAAAGGAATACTGCCGGTCCAGTTGGCGCTCCAACTCGTTGAGCATATCCTGTAGGCGATGTCGCACGGAATTTTCGTCCTTGCCCAATAACAATAGATAGAAGTGATCTCCGGAGCTGCGGCAAATCAGCTCTCCCGCCAGTAACTGCTTTTGAAGCAGTCGGAAGATCTGCCGTAACAACGCGTCCCCGTGCTGTGTTCCATAGTGTTCATTAAAGTGTTTGAAATCACGGATATTCAGATAGATAATAGCATACGCCTGCTCAGGCTCCTCCCGGAAGAGTTTCTCACAGCAAAGCCGGAATGCTAGTACATTATGTCCGCCTGTCAGCGGGTCGGTCAGCGCGATGGACTGGATATATCCCAACGTGCGACGGTAGTACATAATGACAAAGAAGAGAATCGCCAGCATTAAAAGGAACAACAGACCAATGATTACGATATAGCGAATCAGATACGGAGTGGTACTCTCACCGAATAAATCAGATGGGAGGAGAGTTAATAGCATCCAATCATTGATTCCAAGAAAGCTGTAACCGAGCAGGATTGGTTCTTTACCCAAGCTATTAAACTGTGCCACGCCGGAGCGGAGGGCATGAATATCCGCTAGGACCCGGTGAACCTCAGTATCATCCTCTGTGGTGGCGGCTTCCGCGAAGACGTCGTTCAGCTCTAAAAAGGGAGCCTCGTCCGTGGCGGAGACTATGATGGTACCATCTTTATCTGCAATGCAACAGAGCCCCTGATTCTTAAAATCTGCTTCCTGGAGCATTTGCTGGAGCAGTGTGTCAGACCGGATCCCCACGAGCAGATCGTTTCCGCCTGCCTTTCGGATAATAGGGGCGGAAAAAAACACTTCGCCGTTACCAGCAAAGAATATCATCGGTTCTGTATAAAGTTTAGGCCGCCCCGATAGATACTTGATCGTGTCGGCATGTTCTTCGTCGGCAGGGATCGTGGTGCCGTCGGCTTTGACTACAAAAATGTCCTTCATTTCTAGATACGCTGCCTTCCGGTTCAGCAACTCCTCCGTCAGGAGAAAATCCGGCATTCCGGAAAAAGTGTCTGCAAGGTTGCGGATATAGACCTCTCGAGTCTCCATCCGATAGGCAATGTTGCTGGCCAAATGTGTGGACACATCCCTGCCGTAATCAATTGTATTCTGTCGGAGGGCCTTGTGCAGTCCCATAGTGTTGAGGATAAGAGCACCTAGAACAGCCGCCAGCAGTATGATGGCGGCAAGAAGAGGAGCAACATATTTAATAGGAGAGTTCTCACTATGAAAAAGGGGGTGTTCGGAATGCTTCTTCATCTCCTGTATCTTCCTCCTTGCATGGTACAATTCACTGCGATCTTGTCTGGCAAGATCATAGCGCGTGCATGCGCTATGAAATCATCTTGAAATAGGAATCTATACTATACTGAGAGTATATTAAGTGTTTCGCTATGCTAAGTAAAAAGTAAGTGATACTGTCAATCTGCATGCTCAGAACTTCCATAAGTCTTATCTGAAATGAAAATGATTCTGATTCAAATCAAGTGGCTCTCACGCAATTACCAAAAGCTTGCTTTCTAACGGGTTTCACACTGCTGAGAGTCCAGATGATGCGTGAAGACTGTATCTATAAAATGTGTGGTTACTGAACGTGGTCAAATTCACTCTAAAGCCATATCATTATGTAAGTCCCTGCTGCTTGGCAGCCATGGCTATCTCTTGCTTCGGCACGAGATGACGGAGAGGCAACTCTGATGTGTTCAAAGCGAATTGTCACCAAACCGTTCTTTGCGTTCAGTACTTCTCCAAACCCTCCCCCAAAAAGCGGAGGGCTTGAAGAAGTCGGGGGCCGAAGCCCCCGCATGTCCTCTCAATTGCGTTGTTTGGCTAGATCCTCTACAAAACGCATAAGCATGGTGGCGACCTGGGCGCGGGTAGCGTTGCCCTGGGGCATCAGCAGTCCGGTGTTGCTGCCGCTGATAACGCCGGTGCTCACGGCCCAGCGCATGGCGTCCACGGCATAGCTATTGACGCTGGCACTGTCTCTAAAGGAGGAAAGGGTGCCGTCTCCTGCAGGGGTGCCAGCGTACCGCCACAGCATGGTCGCAAATTGCTCTCGGGTGATATTGCCGTCCGGGTTGGAGCCGTCGGAGATGCCGTTCTCCTGGGCCCAGGCCATGGCCTTTTCATACCACACAGCGCCGCCGGTGGTGTCCTGCCCGTCAAAGCGGGCCAGCACGGTCATCAGCATAGCGCGGGTCATGGGGCTGTCGGGGGTAAAGGTGGTGTCGCTGGTTCCGGCGAACAGCTCATGTGCGGTGGCGAAGTCGATGGCGTCCTCCGCCCAGTGGCCCTTGGTGTCGGTGAAGTCGCGGCTGCGGTCCACCAGCACCAGTTCAGCGGAGCCGTCCAGTTTGACGGTCATGCCGTCCTTGGTGGGGACAGACAGTTTCACCACCTCGCCGGTCTTGGCGTCCACGGCCACCATGCCGTAGTCCACGTCGGCGGGAATGGTCACGACCGCCTCACCCACGCTGCGGGGGATGGTGACGGTGGCGGTCACATCCTCGCCGGGCTCGTCCACGGTCTCGACCTTCACGCCGTTCTTGGCAGTCTCGGTGGTGGTGATGGTGCCGTCCTTCTTCGTCTCCACGACGAGGGTGGAGCCGTCCTTGAACTTGGTGGTTTCGGTCACGGTGCCGGTTTTCTTGTCAGTAACGGTGGTGGTAGTGGAGCCGTCCGGGTTCCGCTCCGTCTCCGTGGTGGTGCTGCTGGAACTGGAGCCACCGCCGCCGGAGGAACGGCGGGAGACGGTCAGGGTGCCGTCCTGATACACGATCTCGCTGTTATAGTGGTCGGTGTTGGGGACTGCCGCGCCGCTGGCCTTGATGGTGTAGGTCCCGGCGGTGTTGGTGTCAGTAGCCTCACAGGACAGGGATACGGTTCCGCCCAAATTGTCACCGCTGGCCAAACCGGATACGGTATAAGTCAGTTCCGGCATGGTATCGCCCACATACACGGACTTGTCATCCGCCTTGATAGTGACAGTGGCCTTGGTGATGGTGAAGATCCAGGACTGATAGACATATTCCTTGTCGTTTGTGCCGTCCACGATCATCAGGTAACTGCCCGGCTCCTTGGGTGCGATAGTTGCGATAGCCTCCGGGGTCAGCGCACTGGCGGGCTGCTCGGTCAGATGGGCCTCGGCAAAGTTCGTGTCCCCCCAGGGATGGAAGTGGACCGTGAACTTTTCGATAGTCCCGGCGCTGATCCGGTTCAGGTTGCCGATGGGGGCGATGGCTTTTCCGGTGTAGGCATAGGACGGGTTTTCACCCACAGCGGGCAGACCAATAATGGAAACCTCTGTTTTTCCTGCATCTGTTACAATAACCTTCTCTTTGACGGTATCAGACGGTGTTGTGTTGGTCGATGTGACAAAGCGGTAATTCTCGTTGACCAGTTTGACGGTCACTTCAATGCCGTACTCGTGATCCTCCGTTACGTTGATGGGCAGATAGTCATATTGCTGCTCACCAGCGCCAGCATCATAGACAAACACGATGTCTGTTCCCTCGGTCAGAGTGACGGCCTCACTGCCATCCACAATGGAAACGGTGTCTCCGTCAACCTCGGCCGGATAGAACTTGGCAAACTGGGAGAACTCCGGGGCCATGCCGGTGTACTGATAGGTGATTGTACTATGGGGGTTCTCGCCTTCATTGTTGCCGAAGGTGATGGGCATAGCGGTAACGGTCACGGTGGCCTTGAAGGTGATCTGCTGGCTGTTATAGGTTCCGGTGGCGGAGACGGTGGCCGTCCCCACGCCCTTGGCGGTCACGTTGCCAGAGTTATCCACGGTAGCAACAGTCGGCTTGTCAGACTGGAATCCAGACAAAGTGACTCCGGGGATTTTAAGCTCTTTCGTCCCATTGTATTGAAGCGTGAAATCCTCCAAACCGGCCCACTTGGCATAGTAGACATTGTTTGCTTGGGGAGATTCAACTGGCTCACCACTCAAATTGCTGTCCGAATACCAAAGAGGAATTTGTCCATTTTTTTCAATCGGAGAATAGCTGGTCAGCTCTTCAAAACTACAATTCAGAAAATAACGGATGGCGTTGGATTTATTTGCGGTCAGAACTTCTGTGTTTGAGGAGTCAAAATAAAGGCTCCATGTCCCCAAATTCTCAAAGACAGTTGATCCCATAGTATTACTACCAGCAAAGAACACGGTAGGCTCATTCTGCCCCGCCGTGTTGACTGTATATAGTAGCTGGCTGCTCATATTCACCCCGGATAAGACCAGAGTGCAGCTCCGAACACGAACAGAAGATGGAGCCGTTGCTGTTTTATTTGTATTGGTAAGTGTCAGTTTTGACAGGATTGTGTTGGAACCGTTTTCTGTATCTACACAGATGCCATAATTTGAAGCTGTATTCGCAATCGTCCCGTTTGCTATGGTACAATTCACATTGGATTTCACCAAAAACGGAGCTGCAAACGCGGTGCTGGTGACGGTTTTCTCATTAAGATCAATGCTGATGTTCTTGCTAACAGTCATGTTGGTCGATACGGTCACATCCGTATTCAGCGTCACTGTATCTCCGTCCTCACAACTTGCTAAAGCGGTCTGGAGGGTGCCGCAGTAAGCTGTGCGCTCGTCATTTGCAAAGGTCGCTCCATACCCGGAAAGATTTTCTCCAGTCAAGGTAACGCCAGCGCGGACTACCGCCACCTCATCATCTCCGAAGGTATAGACTCCAGTTGCAAAAATCGTATCGCCGCTGACCGCATTATTTGCGGCGGAGGCGAGGGATGAAAAAAAGGTCGTTGTCCCATTGTGCGTCAGGCCAATGGTTTCTTCCTCCCCGGGGACAGAGGCCCCCATGGTGATGATGGATGTATTTTCCGGGGTGTATTTTCCGGTCAGGAGCGTATATTTGTCATCCGACACCGTAATCGTAGACCCCGCAGGCAGTCCGATAAAAGCATCACCGCCAATGGTCGTGACCGTATCAGGCAGAACTACGGTGGCGAGGCTGCCGCAATTTTCAAAAGCGCCCCAGCCAATATCCGTGATCTGCGTGTTCGACAAATCGGCTGCTTCGATTTCGGTTTCCTTAAAGGCATTGGCTGCAATCTTTTTCAGGTTAGTCAGGTCTGTCCAGTTCACTTCAGACAAGCCCTCCACCGTATTGAAAGAACCCAGTTCTTCCAGAGAGGCAGGGAACTTCACCCGTTCTATGGTCCAAAAGCTGAATGTGTTGCTTCTCAAATCCTTCAGACTGGAAAATGAGGTTAGATCCAGCTCCTCCGCAGACATGGTATTGTTATAAAATGCCTGGGTCCCAATGCCAGTGATCTTGCTTCGATCCATGGTGATTTGTTCCGGACTGATGTTAGTCCCTTCAAAGGCCCGGCAGGGGATCACGGTGAAGCCGCTGCCCAGCGTCACATTTTTCAGGCTATAACAGTGTCCCAACAGCAGTTCGCCGTCGCCGTCTTGGTTAGATCCATAGAGAGTTTCCATCTTAACAGAATCAGGGAGCGTGATGCTCTCCAGGCTGTAATTATACATAAAGGCCCGGTCACCGATGGAAGTAACGCTATCAGCGATGCTGACCTCTTTTACATCTTTCATATAGGAGAAAGCGGAACTTCCGATTCGGGTGACACCGTTCTCCACAACGATACGGGTGATTCCGGTGTAATAGGTGCCGCCGTAAGTCGTATCGCCGGAAAGAACATTCTCTGTTTTTACAACACTGGCGGTCCGCCAGGGTGCGGATGTGTAGATGGGTTTCTCATCTGTTGCTGCGGTGGAGTTTTTGGCATAGTCCGCCATGGCTCCTTCGCCGGAGATGGTAAGGGTGTAGGTGTCCTCGCCATCCTCGTTTTCCGTCAGCGCCCAAGTAACCGAGTTGCTTTCCGTTGCGCCGCAGGTGCCGGACATTCCATCAGCGGCCTGCGTAGTCAAGGCGGACGGTGTGCCAAGAGTGGTCACATCCTCAAATTCGTAATAGGCGTTGTTGTCGCCGCCAGGGGCCACATACAGGGGACACGCCGGGTCATGGGCGTCCTCGGTGCAGCCCTCCAGCCTCGCACACACCGGGGTTTCCGGGCCGGTCTGTTCCTCCACTGCCAGCGCACTCATGGGCACCAGCGACAGAACCAGTACCAAGGATAAGAAACTTGCCAATATCCGTTTTTTCATCTCTTTTCCCTCCTGTTTCTATCTATTGTTCGGGCCGGGAATTGGCTGACCGGCCCTGTTTTGCTTCCACCTCCGCCAGCATCCGCCGGTAGCGTTCCTGCCGCTCCGGGCGGACTTTCCCGGCGCAGACGGGGCAGCCTCTCCGCTGGGGTCCCGCCCGGGAATAGATGACGGCCTTCCAGATGTGCCCGTTGGGACATTCCCACCATGCCCGTTTATGGGAGCCTGCCGTCACCATCTGGGGCGTCAGTGTGCTGTTCAAGGCGGGGTGCCATTGGGCGGCAATTTCCGGCTGTGTCGTTGCCAGATCGTTGAAGCCCGCCAGAACCTTCTTCCCCGCACAGTAGGGACAGCCGGAGTCCTTCCCAGTCCGTGCTCCCACAGCGGCGGCATAGGTGTGTCCCACGGGACAGAGCCACCAGACCCGCCGCTTGCTGGCGGGAGTCACCTGCGAGGGCCGCAGCGTGCCGTTTTTTTCCGGGTTCCACTCCCGGGCAAGCTCCGGAAACAGGGAGGCCATGTCGTTTTCACCCGGAATAATCACCCGCCCGGCGCAGACCGGGCAGCCGGTCCCGTCCAGCGTGCGGGACTGGACGGAGACGTGCCATGAATGTCCTTTCGCGCACCGCCACCAGACCTTGCGCTTGGCTCCAAAGGTCACATCCTGGGGCGTCAGCGTCCCGTTTGCGGCGGCGTCCCACTCTTGAGCCAAATCGGGAAATCGGCTGGCCAGGTCATTGACTCCAGGAACGACAATACGGTTCGTGCAGACCGGGCAGCCGCAGCCGCTTACACGGGATCGGATCCCCCCCCGCCCCTCATGTCCCTGACTGCACCTCCACCAGACCTTCTTTTCGCTCCCAGGTAAAACCTGTTCCGGCGTCAGGGGCAGGTTTTTGGTGGGGTGCCATTCCCTTGCCAAATCGGGGTGCTGGGCAGCCAGATCCGTTTCCCCCGGCCAGGGGAGCCGCCCGGCGCAGTAGGGGCAGTCGGTGTGATTGGCGGTGCGGGTATTGACAGTCGCCTGCCAGATATGCCCCTTGGCGCACCGCCACCAAACCTTTTGCGTACTGCCGTAGGCGATCTGCCGGGGCGTCAGCGGCCCGTTTTTGACCGAGTGCCATTGAGCCAGCAGAGCCGGGTCATGTTGCTTTGTGCAGTAATCGTATAAAGAAGTGTTCAAGTTTCCAAATTTCCTCTTCTTGTCGGCTGAACAGGTTGTTTAGATCATGAGCGTATCCGGTAAAATGAAATCCAAATGCCCTCTTTATTATGTGTTCCCATGTCAGAATTAGTATTCTGTATAATGCTTTATGCGTATATCATTCGATGGGATCTTCAAACGCTAGAAAACAAGATGTCTCCCGCTTTGAAAAGTGCTCAAAAGAGCGCAAGAAAGAGAGTCGCAAATTCACTTTGCGACAAAATTTTGCACTAAGAAGTCAAGGCGCACTTATTGTGTCTTGTTTTTATGGTACAAGAATGATATATTTCTCTAATGTAGTCCTGTAGATAGAGTAGGTTGGCTCATGTATACAGAATACTAATTCTGTCTATAAGATAAATCCCAAGCGATCAAGCTGCCTCTGGTGTTCTGTACCAGCGGTCAGGAGATAGATGCGGGTAGTCTCAATGCTGCTGTGGCCCAGCACATCGGCTAGTTTTGCGATATCCTTGCAGGCCCTATAGAAGGCTACGGCAAAACAATGACGCAGGTTATGGGGATATACTCTGGATGGCTCCACTCCTGCATATTTGCACAGGCGTTTCATCTCCGCCCAAATCTGGCGGCGGGACATCCCTTTTCCGCTTTTGGTGAGAAAGACCTCGCCGGAAGTGATTTTTTGTTTCTTGGCGTATTTCAGCAGCTTGCGACACAGCTTACCCGGCAAGAGAATAGTGCGTATCTTTCCTTTGAGGGAAATTTCCGCACATCCAGCTCTGGCAGCTTCTACGGTCAAATATTTTACCTCGGACACCCGCACGCCGGTGGCGCAGATGGTTTCCATCAGCAGTGCCAGCCGTTGCCTGTTCTGCGCTTCGGCGGTGCGGATCAGCCGTTCATACTCCGTGCGAGTCAGCTCCCGCGCCGTGTCCCGAAACAGCTTGCGCTGGATTTTGAAAAACTTCAAGTGGCATTCGCTCCAACCAAGAAACCGGAATAGGTTGTTCAGGGCGGCCAGCATAGAATTGATGGTAGTCGGAGCATAGCCACAGGCACGTAGCTGCTCCTTCCAGACGGTCGCGTTCTCCTTCGTGACCGACGCGCCGTCCAGCCAGACGGCAAAGTTCCTCGCGTCCCGCAGGTACTTTTCAATGGTGCCGGGGGCACGTTCCTCCGTCCGTAGATAGCCGCCATACGCTACGATCTGCTCCAAGGTCAAGGTTCGTTTATCCATTTTAAAGACTCCTTCATGGTTTTGACATATGCGCCGATATAGTCAGGGGCAGCCTTCCCGTGCTGTTCCAGCAGCTTGACGATGGCAGAGCCGACGATCACACCATCGGCGAGCTCTGCCATCCGCTTGGCCTGTTCCGGCGTGGAGATTCCAAAGCCGATGGCGGCTGGGATATGGGTGTTCTGCCGCACAGTCTCCATCATGGAGGCCAGATCCGTTTTGATCTCGCTTCTGGCTCCGGTGACGCCCAGGGAGGACACCACATAGAGAAACCCATCCGCCTCTCTGGCGATCATGGCGATTCGGTCCTTGGAGGTAGGTGCGATGAGGGAGATCAGCTCCACCCCGTACCGCCTGCAAACCGGCAGGAATTCCTCCTTCTCCTCAAAGGGCAGATCGGGGAGGATCAGTCCGTCGATCCCCGTCTCCCGGCAGGCGGAGAAGAATCGCTCCGCTCCATAGGAGAACACCACATTGGCGTAGGTCATAAAAACCAGAGGTATCGTTACATCCCGGCGCAGGTCCCGCACCAGTCCGAAGATCCGGTCCGTGGTGACCCCGCCCTGCAAAGCCCGGAGGTTAGCCCCCTGGATCACCGGCCCCTCGGCGGTGGGGTCGGAGAAGGGAATGCCCAGCTCGATGAGGTCCGCGCCGTTTTCCACTGCGGCCCGGACGGCGGCGGCGGTGGTCTCCAGATCCGGGTCGCCGCAGGTGATAAACGGGATAAATGCCTTTCCGCGGGCAAATGCCTGTGCGATCTTACTCATGGAGATCCTCCCCTCTGTATCGGGCGATGGCGGCACAGTCCTTGTCGCCTCGGCCCGAGATGGTGATGACGATGATCTGGTCCCTCCCCATGGTGGGGGCTAGCTTCATGGCGTGTGCCACGGCGTGGGCCGACTCAATGGCGGGGATGATGCCCTCGGTGCGGGCCAGGTACTCGAAGGCATTGACCGCCTCCCCGTCGGTGACGGGGACATACTCCGCCCGGCCGATGTCGTGGAGATGGGCGTGCTCCGGGCCGATACCCGGGTAGTCCAGTCCGGCGGAGATGGAG
>ENA-OURU01000762-OURU01000762.1-human-gut-metagenome-genome-assembly--contig:-NODE-762-length-46555-cov-9.028667_pt1 | contig 46555 bp, 40 predicted proteins | sample MGYA00242137_ERZ509064 | MGnify/ENA primary metagenome ERZ509064 (study PRJEB26280, sample SAMEA2338777) | human gut metagenome | biome: human gut; feature: human-associated habitat; material: faeces...
CCCACCTATGAGCAAGCTCATGTGGGCTTAGACCTTTTGACCCTGGCATCATAAATAAAGACAGACTGCCGTTTGATGTACATTTCTGTGTGCGTGAGCCGGCGGTCTGTTTTTTTGATTGCCAAAAGCTCAGAAAATGCCTTATAGTATAGAGTATCAGATTCTATCAGATGTGAAATGACTTCCCTATCTATAGACGCTGAGCAACAAGAAGTAAAAGTTATCAGGTTATCATACGAAAGCAGGAGAATTGGAAATGAAATTTATTCATATAGCAGACCTTCATCTTGGTGCAGAGCCGGATGCAGGCAGAGCATACAGTCAGAACCGGTCACAGGAATTGTGGGAGACACTACAGTCGGTTCTTGAGGTTTGCGAGGAAGAGCAGACAGACCTTCTGCTGATCGCAGGAGACATTTTTCACGGGCAGCCGCTTCGCAGGGAATTAAAAGAGCTGAATTATTATTTTGCAGAGCTGACGCATACAAAAGTAGTCTTGATCGCTGGCAACCATGATTATATAAGAAAGGATTCTTATTACAGAACGTTTCAGTGGAATGAGAATGTAATCCCTTTATTCGGGCGGGAACTGGAATATGTGGAGTTCCCGGAACTGAGGACGGCAGTGTATGGTCTGAGTTATTACAGCAGGGAGATCAGAGAGCCTCTGTATGAATTGGCGTTTGCGGGAGGAATCCAGGAGTATGAGATTCTTCTCGCCCATGGTGGAGATGAGAAGCATTGTCCGTTCCGGGTGAAAAAGCTGGAAGAGTCAGGATTTGATTATATTGCACTGGGACATATCCACAGACCGCAGGCACTGATGAAAGACCGGATCATTTATGCGGGAGCGTTAGAACCCATTGACCGGAATGATGTAGGGCCACACGGCTATGTAAAGGGAGAGATTACGGAAGCCGGGGTTCATACGCAGTGGATTCCGTGTGCAATGAGATCCTATATTCATCTGGAAGTTCCGGTTAATACGGAAGATACAATGGGGAGCGTGCGGAAAAAGATTCTGGAGGCCGTGAAGGACTATGGAGCAGAAAATATGTATAAGATCATTCTTACGGGATATCGGGATCCGGATCTGCGGTTTGATACAGAGCGAATGGATCGGGACGGGAATCTTCTGGAAGTGATCGATGAGACCGCTCCGCAGTATGATATGGAAGAATTGTTGCAGGAAAATGAAGGAAATCTGCTGGGAGAGTATATCCGTCGGTTTAAAGACTGCGAAAAGGACAGCATAGAATATCAGGCATTGTATGAGGGGGTTGAAGTACTCCTTAAGAATAAGGGGTAACGGAAAATGAAGATAACGGAATTATATATCAAAAATTTTGGCAGATTTTCAGAGCAGCATTTCTATATCAAGGATGGTGTTCAGGTCATTTACGGAGAAAATGAGTATGGAAAATCTACATTGCAGGCATTTATCAGGGCGATGCTGTTCGGAATGGAGCGGGGAAGAGGAAAAGCTGCGGCAAAGGATGATTTCAGTAAGTACCAGCCGTGGGAAAATCCGAATTATTATGCCGGAGTAATGCGGTTTCGCTGTGGTAACAGGAATTTCCGGCTGGAACGGAGTTTTGACCGGATCTCAAAGCAGGTTTCACTGGTCTGTGAAGATGATGGGGAAGAGCTTTCGGTAGAGCATGGGGATCTGGATATGCTGCTGGGAGGGATTACTCCGGGGATGTATGACAATACGGTTTCGATCGGACAGTTTCAGAGCAGACCGGGACAGGAACTGGCGGAAAGTCTGAAAAATTATGCGGCAAATTATTATGAGACCGGTGGTGGGGAACTGGATTTAAGCGGTGCGATTTCAGATCTGAGAGAACGGAAAAAAGCAGTAGAGCAACAGTGCAGATTTGCAAGAGAACAGAGAGAAAAAAAGTATCTTTCCATGGAGCAGGAATGTACCTATCTGGAAAAAGATATGAGAAAGTTTCAGGCACCGTATGAAGAAAATCAGCAGAGAATCCGTCTGCTGCAACAAAGACAGAAGGAAAATGATTCAAAAGAAACGGATTTGCATCCGGGTGAAACGGAATCTGCTTCTGAACAACCGGAAGAGAACAGCCGTGGAATGATCATTGGTGGCTTTTTAGGAATCATTGCCGGACTGGCAGGGCTTTTGTGGGGGATATTTTTAAGAGATAAATCCGGAGTTGACGTACTTTTGGAGCGGTCTTCCGCGTTTGTACTGCTGGCAGTACTTTTAGTGATCGCGGGCTGTGTGCTGTTTGTTGTGGGAATCCGTAAGCAAGCAGGACAGAAAAAAATAATAAAAGAAACAGAAAAATCCAGCGGAACCCGCACAGTGCAGGAAAAAGAGAAGGTTCAGACCGGACAGCCGGAGCAGAATGGTGAGAAAGTCTGGTGGGAGCAGAACGATCCTGAGGAACAGAAGCTTCAGTGGCAGCAGGAACAGATCAGGGAAGAGTGGAAAGAAAAGAAGCTCCGGTACGAGAATTTGAAAGAGCAGCAAAGAGAACTGCAGCCGGATGAAGCAGAGGAAAGACTCTATGAGAGGAGAGAGGCACTGGAACTGGCAGAAGAGACGATGAAAAAGGCGGCAGAGCATCTTGGAGAGCGGACAGCAGCAGGACTGAACCGGAGAGTGTCTGAGATTTTTTCCGAAATTACGGAGGGAAAATATCCGGGAGTCAATATCAGTGACAGACTGGAAATTTCTGTATGGGACGGAACGAGGCGGATTCCGGCATACCGGCTGAGCAGAGGAACGGTGGAGCAGATTTATTTTGCCCTGAGGATGGCGGCAGCCGAAATGCTTCAGGAGGAAGAACTTCCGGTGATTCTGGATGAAACCTTTGCATTTTATGATGATAAAAGACTGCAATCTGTACTAAAATGGTTGAGTCAGCAGGAAAGACAAGTTATAATATTAAGCTGTCAGAGAAGAGAAATGGAATTTTTGAGAAGATGCTGACGTTTTCAGGAAGGAAGATAGATACATGAAAATAGAACTGCCAAAAAAAGTTTTATTTATAATCAATAATCTGCAGCTTCATGGGTATGAGGCATTTGCGGTGGGGGGCTGCGTGAGAGATTCGATCCTTGCAAGACGGCCACAGGACTGGGATATTACGACTTCGGCAAAGCCGGAAGAGATAAAAAAGCTGTTCCGCAGGACGATTGATACAGGGATCGAGCATGGAACGGTTACGGTTCTTTTCGGTAAGGACAGCTTTGAGGTGACGACCTACAGGATCGATGGTGCATATGAGGACAGCAGACATCCAAAGGAGGTACAGTTTACCAACCGGCTGGAAGAGGATCTGAGAAGAAGAGATTTTACGATCAATGCCATGGCGTATAATGACCAGGTGCGTCTGGTGGATGTATTTGGCGGAATGCAGGATCTGAACCATCATCTGATCCGGTGTGTGGGAGATCCTGAGGAGCGTTTTTCGGAAGACGCACTGAGGATTCTTCGTGCGGTACGTTTTTCGGCACAGTTGAATTTCCCGATCGAGTCGGCTACAGCGGATGCCATCCGCAAACTTGCTCCGAATCTGCAGAATATCAGTGCGGAAAGGATTCAGGCGGAGCTGGTGAAACTTTTGGTATCACCTCACCCGGAGCGAATCCGTGATGCATACGAACTGGGACTGACGAAGGTGATTCTGCCGGAGTGGGATGCAATGGAAGGTGTGGCACAGAATACACCGCATCATAAATATGATGTGGCAGAGCATACACTGCGGGCATTGAAAAATGTGAAACGTGACAAGATTCTCCGGCTTACGATGCTGTTTCATGATATGGGAAAACCGATGATGAAGACCACCGATGAGAATGGTCGGGATCATTTCCGTGGACATGCACTGGTCAGTGAGGAGCTGGCAAGAAGTATCATGCACAGATTGAAGTTTGACAATGAGACGATCCGAACGGTTACGAAGCTGGTCTGCTATCATGATTACCGGGTGGAGGCAACACCAAAGAATGTGCGGAGAGCCATGAACCGGATCGGTGTGGAGCTGTTCCCGTATTATCTGGCAGCGCGTCTTGCGGATGTAAAGGCACAGAGTCCGTATCAGAAAAGGGAAAAGATTGAAAATATCGTAGAAATGCGTCGGCTGTATCAGGAGATTATAAAGAAGCAGGAGTGTGTGACGCTCAGACAGCTTGCGGTCGGAGGTCGTGAACTGATGGATCTCGGAATGAAGCCGGGGCGTGAGCTGGGCAGTATGCTCAGTGAATTACTGGAATATGTACTGGATGATCCTGCAAGAAACGATAAGGAAATCCTTTGTGCATATGTAAAAAATAAATTGAACCTCTAAGTTAATCGCAGCTTTCAGGCATACTTGGCAGAACCTGTTCATAGATTAGAAAGAACTTGAATAGAGGTGCGGGCGTTAAAAGAGCGTCCGCACACGGGAACAGGGGGATGTCATGAGAGAGTATGAACAGGAAGTGCGGGAACAGTACGAGATAGAGATTAAAAGCACCCGTCGGACAAGGGGTGCGTTTTTTTGCATTGGCAATGCAGATACAGAAGTATTCTTGATGAAAGAAACCCTTGCTTCTGAAAAAAGAGCGGCATTGCTTTATCTGACATTGAACCGGCTTGAGAAGACGGGAAAATTAAAAGTAGATGCACCGGTTTTTTCAAGGGATGGAAAGCTGATCGTTGCTGCCAGGGACGGGACTCGTTATATGATGAAAAAGTGGTACTCCGGGCGGGAATGTGATATGAAAAAGGAACAGGAACTCCTGCTTGCCGCTGAGAAACTCGGGATTCTGCATACGCATCTGAAATGGCAGGAACCGACAGCAGGGGAGCTGGAAACGCTGCGTTGCAAGTATGCAGTGCGATCAGAAAATGCAGCGGTATCGGAAAGTGGAGCAGTGTCAGAAAATGCAGCGGTATCGGGAAATGGAGCAGTATCAGAAAAGAAGGAGAAAGAGCCTGTGCCACAGCAACAATTCCCGGAAGAGGAGTTTCAGGTCTGCCCGCCTGCTGCACGCAGTCCGCTGGATGAAATGCTGCGGCATAACCGGGAAATGAAAAAAGTCCGTTCGTTTATCAGAAAAAGGGTCGTAAAAAATGAGTTTGAAGCGTTGTATCTGAAGCATTTTGAAGCGATGTATGAGAAGGCCTGTGCGATCACCGCAGCGATGGAACAGTCAGGCTGTATGCAGATTTATGAAAAAAACGTTGCGGAAAACCGGATGATGCATGGAGATTATAATTATCATAATATTCTGATCCTGCCGGGAGATACTGCGATCACCAATTTTGAACATATGCGGATTGGAATCCAGGTGCAGGATCTGTATTATTTTCTGAGAAAAGCAATGGAAAAATATCGTTGGAAACAGAAACTGGGGGTTGGGATCATCCGGGCGTATGAAAGACAACGCCGGCTGGAGCCGGGAGAATGGGAGTATCTGGGGCTTCAGCTTGCCTATCCTGAGAAGTTCTGGAAGACTGCCAGCAGTTATTGCAGGTCGAATAAGGCATGGCTGCCTGAAAAAAGTGTGGAGAAGCTGGAACTTGCGGTGAATCAGGAAGAAGAAAAGACGAATTTTCTGAAAACTATTTTCGGGATACACCTGTAATTTGAAAAAGGTGGAATAAACGGAAATTCCTTGACAAATAAGGACTGAACCGTTATAACAGTACATAAGGGTGCATCCATGTGGACGGACGAGTGGACATGGAGCCTTTGAAAAAATAAGTATGAAATTGTATTTAAGTACAATGAAGGAGGAAATAATCCATGAACAAGACAGAATTTATTGCAGCAGTAGCAGAGAAAGCAGAGATTTCCAAGAAAGATTCAGAAAAAGCACTGAAGGCTTTTGTTGATGTAGTTGCTGAACAGCTTAAGGCAGGAGATAAAGTACAGCTCGTTGGATTCGGAACATTTGAAGTAAGCGAGAGAGCAGCAAGAGAGGGAAGAAATCCTCAGACAGGTGAGACAATGACGATCGCAGCATGTAAAGCTCCGAAGTTCAAAGCCGGTAAAGCATTAAAGGATGCAATCAACTAATCTTCTGCAGAAAGAGCGGATGAAATGAATCGGATCAGACAGGTTTTTGCAAGGAAATGGTTGCAGTGCCTGTCTGTTTTTTGTTTCTGCGGGCAATGAGCCGGAGCCTGTGGCTATACAGGCACAGGACACCGGCAACTGACGCAGCATCATTTTATATGAGATACGAAGGGGGAAAGGTTATGTTTAAGGAAAAAGTACGGGTGCAGATCTTAGAGGGAAAACTGACAGATAAGGGAAAATGCCTCTGCGGAAGTTACAGAGGATATGAGATCATGGTGAACCAGATGAATGGATTCTATCAGATCTGTATGAATGCCCATTCTGATGACGATGTGAATAATCAGAAGCTGGCTGCTTTTCTTGCAGAACATAAGACGAAGGTAAAAGGTGTTCTGAATGCGAAGATCAGTCCGACAGCACTTCTGATGAATGTGAAGATGCCTGCATTTGGTTCAAAGTGTCCGGCAGCGATCAATGAGGCGGTGATGCCGGTGATCCAGTACCTGACGATGGGAAGATATTCCAGCGGATGCGAGTACTGCAAGTCAGAGAATGTACCAGTTTCAGATTATGAGATCAATGGAATGCATCATCTGGTATGTGAAAATTGTGCAGGGCAGATCGGTCAGAATCTGCAGCAGAACCAGCAGGAAGTCCAGGCAAAGAAGAGCCGCATGGCAGAAGGGATCGTGGGTGCGGTACTTGGTTCTCTGATCGGATGCATTCTGTGGATCCTGATCTATAAGCTGGGCTATATTGCAGGAATCGCAGGAGCAGTGATCGGAATCTGTGCGATGAAAGGATATGAGATGCTTGGCGGCCATCTTGATAAAAAGGGAGTGGTCATTTCCTCGGTGATCATGGTTGTGATGATCTATTTTGGAAACCGGATCGCATGGAGCTGGGATGCATATGATGCATTGAAAGATCAGGGATTCACATTTTTTGACAGTTACCAGTATCTGGGAGAGATTCTGGATCAGACAGGTCTTGCAGGTGATTATTATACAGATCTGACGATCGGATATGTTCTGTCCTTTGTATGTGGGGCGAGGTATATCATGAATGCATTCCGGGCAAGCAATGGAAGTTATACAATGAAAAAGCACTAAAAGGAATCAAAAAAGATGAGATTAGACAAATTTTTAAAAGTATCCAGGCTGATTAAAAGAAGAACCGTGGCAAATGAAGCATGTGATGCAGGAAGAGTCCTTGTGAACGGAAAGACTGCAAAAGCATCTGTAAAGGTAAAGCCGGGGGATGTCATTGAGATCCAGTTTGGAACGAGATCGGTGAAAGTGGAAGTTCTTGATCTTCAGGAGACAACGAAGAAAGAAGAGGCAAAAGAGCTGTTCCGTTATATTTAACCGGTTTCATTGATCAGGAAGACCGGAAAGTGTACTGTGATCTGAAGCTGTCTTCTCAATTTACAGTCATAAAAGCGTACAACCCGTCATATATATCAGATGTGCAGAGTGTTGGACTAAAAAGGGAGGTACGCAGATGGAAGAGCAGAGGATCGCCAAAGCACATAAGCTTGTGGTGAATAATCGGAAGACGAGTATGGTGACCGGGGTTCTGGATGTTCTTTCCTTTGACCTCAATGAGATTCTTCTGGAAACAGAGCAGGGAATGTTGATGGTCAAGGGAACGGATCTGCATGTAAATCGGCTCAGTGTGGAAAAGGGAGAGGTTGATCTGTCGGGAAATATCGACAGCATTGCTTATTCCAGTTCCACTCCGGCAGAGAAAGCAGGAGAAAATTTCCTGTCCCGGCTGTTCCGGTAGGAGGGAAAGATGCCGGGACTTGGAGCAGAGGCAATGATCTTTCTATATGCAGGACTTTCCGGTCTGACCGTTCTGGCCGGTTATGATGTATTGCGGTGGTTCAGGCGGATCATCCGGCATCACGATTTCCTGGTCGGAGTGGAAGATATTCTTTATTCTGTCGCAGTCAGTATCTACCTTTTCCATCAGCTTTATGTGACGACTTATGGCAGTATCCGATGGTATTTTATAGCCGGAATCCTGCTGGGAATGTTGTTTTGGAAAAGTGTGAAAATATTGTTGAAAAAAATGTTATCAAATCTGAGAAAAAGCCTTGAAAAGTTTAAAAAAAATAGATAAAATAATTATGTTGTCCGAAAATCTGAAGGGGAAAGCAGTTTTCGGATCTGAGGGAGCGTAGCAGTTTGGAGTATCATTTATAAGCAGGGTGAATCTTGGATGGCAAAGAATAAGAACGTAAGGAACAGACGGCAGAAAAGCCGTAAGAACAGCGGTCTTCGCTGGCATAAGAGGGGCATTGTCCTGACGACGCTGGTAATCGTACTTTTAGGCGGAATGGTTACAGCAGGTTCTGTCAGTCTCTGGAGCAGGAATAATGCCTATAAAGCACAGGAAGCAGAGCTTCAGGCACAGATTGAGGCTGAGGAGGCCCGTTCAGAAGAGATTAAAGAATATGAGGCATATGTTCAGACAGATGAGTATATCAGGGAGACAGCAGAGGATAAGCTGCACCTGGCAGATCCGAATGAGATTATTTTCAAGCCGATCAAGTAGACAGGCATAAAAGAGTCAGTTACATAGAGAGATACAAAAGATAGCTCCGGGAGAGAAGTTCTCCCGGAGCTTTTATCATCTGACAGGAAGGAGCGGAATACAGGATATGAACGACGGGCAGACATTGCATAATAGCCCCTATGTGGAACAGATCGAACGTTTTGCGGGTTCTGTAAAGCAGCTTTCACAGATATTTCTTGGGCTGGAAGAAAAAAAGCAAGCCTTTTCGGATGAGGAGATCGAGATGATGTTTCGTCGTCTGAAAGAAAAAGTCTGCTCAAAATGTGAGAAATGTGAATGGTGCTGGGGAGAAAATTTTATCCATACCTATCAGATGGGATATGAAGTCCTGTCTGCGGTGGATCATTACGGGAATGATCTGAATACAGAAACCAAGCGGAAACTGATGCAGCGTTGCATCATGGCACCGCGGTTTCTCAGGGAAATGCTGGAAGGATTTCATGATGCAAGACAGAACATGATCTGGATCAACCGGATCGCAAGAAGCAGAGAGGGATGTGCGATCCAACTGGATACTTTTGCGGATATGCTTCAGAGCAGTGCAAGGGAACTGGAGGAAAGTATTTTTACGGATGAACGGATGGAGCGGCGGATCTCCGGGCAGCTGAAAAAGCGTGGCGTCAAGGTTCTGTATACGCAGTTTTTCATGAACCGGGAAGGAAAATACGAAGTTCATGTGACTGCGAGAGCGATGCAGAAAAAGAGAATGACTGTCCGGGAACTGGTGCGGTGCGTATCAGCCGCAACAGGACGACGGTTTGTCGCAGAAAATGACAGTGCCCAGATGATCGGGCAGAATTATATGACTGTTATCTGCAGGGAAGGACCGGTATATTATACAATTCCGGGAGTTGCCCGGATCGGCAAGGGGTGCAACAGCATTTCAGGCGATAATTTTGCCATGATGGAGCTGCCGGGTGGAAAAAAGGGCGTGGTGCTTTCTGATGGGATGGGTTCAGGTGAAACCGCGTGCAGGGAGAGTACCCTGGTGGTGGAGCTTTTAGAAGAACTTCTGGAGGCGGGATTTCCGGAAAAGACTGCAATCCAGATGATTAATACAACTCTGGTGATGGGGCGTGAGGAAATCCATTACTCGACGGTAGACATGACGATCTTTGACCTGTACAACGGGGAATGTGAGATCATCAAAGCGGGAGCATCTTCAACATTTATCCGAAGCAAAGCCGGAGTGGAACATTTAAATTCCACCAGTCTTCCGATCGGAGTGATCAATTCTATAGAAATCGATTCGGTGCGTCGGCAACTGGAAGATGGAGATTTTATCATTATGGTAACGGATGGTGTGATGGATGCACTGCCGGTGGGAGAACAGGATCTGCTCCTGGAGACGATCATCAAAGGCACTGCCATCAGCAATCCGAAGGAGTTGGCACATCATATTCTTCAGCAGGTTCTGAGCTGGACGGGAAGAGAACCGGAGGATGATATGACAGTCCTTGCAGTCGGGATATGGAAAGCGTGACAGGAAGAGGCTGAGATGTTAGACAAGATGGCGACCGGTATGGAATGGGTGTCAGGAAAGTCTGAAAAGTTAAACAGCAGGGATTTACAATTAAAAAGTATTTCGGTATAGTTTACATATGATGGATAAAAAAAGAAAAAAAGTAGAGCAGTATATTGAACAGTATCAGATGATCGGGCGGGGTGACCGCATCGTGACAGGTGTATCGGGTGGAGCAGATTCGGTATGCCTGCTTTTTGTGCTTTGCGAACTGCGGAAAAAGCTTGGGTTTGAGGTGATCGTCTGCCATGTGAACCATCAGTTGAGAGCAGAGGCGGCAGAGCAGGATGAGGCTTATGTGAAAGAGCTGTGCAGAAAACTTGATGTTCCCTGCAGGATTTTTCATGAAAATGTGGAATTAATTGCAAAAAATGGGAAAAAATCTCTTGAAGAAGCAGGCCGTATCGTACGGAGCAATGCTTTTGAGACTGTATGCAGGGAGTCCGGTGCGAATAAGATCGCGACGGCACATCATAAAAATGATAATGCAGAGACAGTACTTCTGAATCTGGCGAGGGGAAGCGGGCTTCAGGGAATGTGCGGGATTCGTCCGGTTTACGGAAACCGGATCCGTCCGCTGCTCTGTCTGACGAGGAAAGAGATTGAAGAGTGGCTGGAAGAGGAGCAGATTTCCTATTGTACTGATGAGACGAACGAAGAAGATGAGTATACCCGCAACCGGATCCGGCACAAGATTCTTCCGGTTATGGAACAGGAGATCAACCGTCAGACAGTAGAGCATATCAATCGTCTGAGTTTACAGGCAGAAGAAATATGGGAGTATCTGAACCTGCAGGCGGATGCGGCATGGAGACAGATGGTCCATCCGGTGGATGTTTCGGAGGAAAATCCGGAAGAAAAGCAGCAGGGGAAAAAGGAAGAAAAGCCGGCAGGACTCAGGATTGAAGAGGAAGAATATGCAGAACTTCCGGGCGTTTTACAGTCTCTTCTGATCCGTCGGTGTATCTGTGAAATGGCAGAAGCACAGAAAGATATTGAAGCAGTGCATATGGAAGCAGTAAGAGGGTTATTTGGCAGGCAGGTCGGAAAAAGCAGGGATCTTCCGTATCAGCTCCGGGCGGTCAGAACCTATGCCGGAGTTGAGATCCGGCGAAGATCTGAAGACAGGGATCAGAAAAAGAATCAGAAAAAGGCTCAGGAAAAAGAAGGTGCCGGGCAGCAGAGCGTGGAACTGAAGATTCCGGGGGAAACTTATTTCCCGGGAACGGGGCAGAAAGTCTGTTGTGAGATCTGTGGAAGAGAAGAAGCAGTTTCAGGGAAAGAGTTGCCACAAAAAAGCTACACGAAATGCTTTGATTATGATATAATCAAAAGCGGACTCTGTATAAGATACAGAAGACCCGGTGATGAGCTGGTGATTGACAGCCGGGGAAAGCGGCAGAAGCTGAAGTCTTATTTTATTAATGAGAAAGTCCCAAAGGAAAAAAGGGACCGGATACTTCTGATCGCGGAAGAAGAACAGATCGTATGGATCCCGGGTATGCGGATGAGTGCGGCATATCAGATTGGGGATCAGACAACGAAGATTCTTAAGATAAAGATAGTGGAGGAATAGGATCATGGCAGAGAGTATAAAAGTATTAGTTCCAGAAGAAGAAGTTGACGCAAGAATTAGAGCATTAGGAGAGCAGATCAGCAAAGATTATGAGGGAAAGCAGATTCATCTGATCTGTGTACTGAAGGGCGGAGTCTTTTTCATGTGTGAACTGGCAAAGAGGATTACGGTACCGGTTTCCATGGACTTTATGTGCGTGGGAAGCTACGGAGACGGAACAAAGTCCAGCGGTGTAGTGCGTATTGCAAAGGATCTGGATGAGTCCATCGAGGGAAAAGACGTGCTGATCGTGGAAGATATCATTGATTCAGGAAATACGCTGTATTATCTGATGGATGTACTTCAGAGAAGAAAGCCTGCAAGCCTTCATCTTTGCACGCTTCTGGACAAACCGGATCGTCGTGTGAAGGATGTAAAGGTGGATTATACGGGATTTGAGATCCCGGATGAATTTGTAGTCGGATATGGACTGGACTACGCACAGAAATATAGAAACCTTCCGTATATCGGAGTTGTGGAAGGTGTAGAATAAGGAGGAGTTATAAGCCTTGGAGAACAAGAAAAAATACAGAGGTGTGAACTGGGGCTCGATCCTGCTGTTCATCCTTATCATAGGAGGCATCCTGTGGATGGCGAACAAGGTGCAGATGCACCAGCAGGAAATTTCCTACTCTACTTTTGTAAAAGAAGTAGAAGCGGGGAATGTCACGGCGGCAGATATCAGACAGAACAGTGCTGTGCCGACCGGACGGGTGACGTTGTCATTGAAGGAGGATTCGTCTGTAAGAAGCCTGAATGTTTCGGATGTAGGTAAAGTGGAAGAACTTTTGCAGAAAAATGATGTGAAGTACAGTCTTGAGGATGTTCCGAAAGAGTCCATCATCCTGTCAGCAGTTCTCCCGTCACTGATTACTTTATGCGGTATCTTTTTACTGTTTATGCTGATGAACCGTCAGAATGGCGGAACAAATTCAAAAGCGATGAATTTTGGAAAGAGCCGTGCCAGAATGAGTACGCAGAATGAGATCAAGGTAACATTTGCAGATGTTGCAGGTCTGAAAGAAGAGAAAGAGGAGCTTGAGGAGATCGTTGATTTCCTGAAAGCACCGAGAAAATATACTCAGCTTGGAGCAAGAATCCCGAAGGGAGTCCTGCTGGAGGGACCTCCGGGAATCGGTAAGACGCTGCTTGCAAAGGCAGTAGCAGGAGAAGCAGGAGTTCCGTTCTTTAGCATTTCGGGTTCTGATTTCGTGGAGATGTTTGTCGGAGTCGGTGCATCCCGTGTCAGGGATCTGTTTCAGGATGCGAAGAAGAATGCTCCCTGTATCGTGTTTATTGATGAGATCGATGCGGTCGCAAGACGGCGCGGCAGCGGTCTTGGCGGTGGTCATGACGAGAGAGAGCAGACATTGAACCAGCTCCTTGTAGAGATGGATGGATTTGGTGTAAATGAAGGAATTATCGTGATGGCGGCAACGAACCGGAAGGATATTCTTGATCCGGCGATCTTACGTCCGGGCAGATTTGACCGGGATGTCATTGTCGGCAGACCGGATGTGGGCGGAAGAGAGGAGATCCTGAAAGTACACGCAAGAAATAAGCCGCTTGGCGATGATGTGGATCTGAAGCAGATCGCACAGACAACGGCAGGATTTTCAGGAGCAGATCTTGAGAACCTTCTTAATGAAGCTGCAATCCTTGCAGCGAAGGAGAACCGGGTATTTATCCAGCAGTCCGATATTCGTCATGCATTTGTAAAAGTGGGGATCGGACCGGAGAAGAAAAGCCGGATCGTTTCAGAGAAGGAGCGAAGGATCACAGCGTATCATGAAGCAGGGCATGCGATCCTGTTCCATGTGCTGCCGGATGTAGGACCGGTATACAGCGTATCCATCATTCCAACGGGTGGAGCAGGCGGATATACAATGCCGCTTCCGGAAAAAGATGATATGTTCAATACAAAGGGACATATGATTCAGGAGATCACAGTATCTCTTGGAGGACGTGTCGCAGAAGAAGAGATTTTTGATGATATTACCACAGGTGCATCACAGGATATCAAGCAGGCGACAGCGATTGCGAAATCAATGATCACCAAGTTTGGTATGTCTGAGAGACTGGGACTGATCAATTATGACAATGACAGTGATGAAGTCTTTATCGGAAGAGATTTTGGTCATACTTCAAGAGGTTACGGAGAAAAAGTTGCCGGAACGATTGACGAAGAAGTCAAGAGGATCATAGATGAGTGTTATGCACAGGCAAGAAGTATTATTCAGGAATACCATCCTGTATTGGAAAAGTGTGCAGAACTGTTGCTTGAGAAAGAGAAGATAACCAGAAGCGAATTCGAAGCACTGTTTGAGGAAAGTGAGACGGATGCCTGAAAAAGGTTTACTGTATACCCTCTGTCGCCAGAAGGAACTGACGGCCGGGGGTTTTCTGACATTTATGGATCCAGAATACGAAGGATCGTAAGAGGAGGGTGAGAATGAACAGAGAAGCATTATTTTGTGATGGAACAGGCGATTATGTCATTCCGGCAGAACCGGAGATAAATGAAAAGGTGGTTTTGCGTTTTCGGACAGCCCACAATGATGTGGATGAGGTGAAGCTGCATGCAGGAGAACAGACGTATACCTTATGGAAAATGCAGACAACGGGGGAATTTGATTTTTATGAGATCGAATATCAGTTGGGAACTGAGTCGTTCCACTATTATTTTGAGATTAAGAAAGGAACTGAAATCTGCTATTTCAGCCGGTATGGTGTGACCTACCGGGCGGAAGAGTACTATTCTTTTATTATCCAGCCTGGATTTTCCACACCGGAATGGGCAAAAGGGGCAGTCATGTATCAGATTTTTGTAGACCGCTTCTATAACGGAGATCCGACAAATGACGTAGAAGATGGTGAATATATTTATATCGGAGCTCCATGTAAAAAAATTAAGGAATGGAGTCAGGCTCCGGCATCCATGGATATCAGGAATTTTTATGGCGGAGACCTGCAGGGAGTCATGGATAAGCTGGACTATCTGCAGGAGCTTGGAATTGAGGTGATTTATTTTAATCCACTGTTCGTGTCTCCATCGAACCATAAGTATGATATACAGGACTATGACTATATTGACCCTCATTACGGAAAGATCGTAGTGGATGACGGAGAGGTGCTTCCGAAGGGAGCAAAGGACAATCTCCAGGCAACAAAGTATCAGCAGAGAACCGGTGACCTGCGGAATCTGGAGGCCAGTAACCAGCTTTTTGCAAAGCTGGTCGATGCGATGCATCAGCGGGGAATGAAAGTGATCCTGGATGGTGTATTTAATCATTGCGGTTCATTCAATAAATGGATGGACAGAGAGCGGATTTATGAACCGCAGCCGGATTACCCAAAGGGGGCTTACGTGAGTGCGGACAGTCCGTACCGCAGCTTTTTCCTGTTCCATAATAATCAGGATTCAGCATGGCCGTACAATGGGACATATGATGGCTGGTGGGGACATGATACACTGCCGAAGCTGGCATATGAGGAGTCACCGGCTCTGGAAGATTACATTATGCGGATCGGAAAAAAATGGGTGTCTGCACCTTATAATATTGACGGCTGGAGACTGGATGTCGCAGCGGATCTCGGATTCAGCAATGAATATAATCATTTATTCTGGAAACGTTTCCGCAAAGAGGTCAAAAGTGTGAACCCGGATGCACTGATTCTTGCAGAGCATTACGGAGATCCACAGGACTGGCTTCAGGGAGACGAGTGGGACAGTGTGATGAATTATGATGCATTTATGGAGCCGGTGACCTGGTTTTTGACCGGTATGGAGAAACACAGTGATGAGCGTAGAACGGATCTGTGGGGCAATGCAGATAATTTTATCGGAGCAATGAGACATTTTATGGCAAGTATGCTGACCCCGTCTTTGCAGGTGGCAATGAATGAATTATCCAACCACGATCATTCCCGGTTCCTTACGAGGACGAACCATAAGGTCGGACGGGTAAGCCAGCATGGCACAAAAGGAGCAGAGGAGGGTGTAAATCCTGCGATCATGCGTGAAGCAGTTGTGATACAGATGACGTGGGTAGGTGCACCGACGGTTTATTACGGAGATGAAGCAGGACTGTGTGGTTTTACTGATCCGGATAACAGAAGGACTTATCCGTGGGGACGCGAAGATCAGGAGCTGCTTGCATTTCATAAAGAGATGATCCGTATCCATAAGACGGAAAAACCGCTCAGAAAAGGCTCGATCAAGCTGCTTGCCGCAGGGCAGAATCTGCTGGCATATGGACGGTTTGAAAAGGATGAGCAGTTGGTTATTATTGTGAATAACAGCAGTATCCTGAAAGAAGTCACAGTACCTGTCTGGCTGACAGGAATGGAGATGAGCGGGCGTATGAAGCGTCTGATCTATACTTATGAGTATGGATATACAACGGCTTATGATGAGTATATTGTAGAGGATGGCGAGATTGTACTGAATATGGGAGCATATTCAGCAATCGTATTGAAACCGATCGATACACTGATGTTGAGATAAACGAAACGGTGGACGGAGTGAAATGAGCATATAAAAAAGAACCAGCTATTTGCTTATGCAAATGACTGGTTCTTTTTGCTGTCAGGAATTTTAAGTCTTGTTCGTTTCCTTATTCATTTACCGCATTGGCAGTCTGTCTTACATCCGGGACAGCCATAAGGATCGGATAAAGGACTGCTGAAATGATGAGTCCGCCGAGTCCCTGGATCAGGTTGGCAGGTACGCTTGCGAATGCACCTGAACCATACAGGAAAAAGTATTCGCAGAAGCAGTAGCCACCGGCTACGAGGATGATATCAGCTATACCGCCGAGAATGACAGCGGCATAACGTGACTTGGAAGTATGACCGATCTTCTGATATAAGAGTCCGGCACAGACAGCTACCAGTCCTTTGATCGCAAAAGTGATCGGAACATACACGAAATATCCGCCAAGGAGATCTGCCATTGCAGAACCAATTCCGCCTGCAAGAAGTCCCCACCATGGTCCGAGAACGACACCTGAGAGGATTACCATTGCATCACCCGGATGAATATATCCGCCGGTTCCCGGTGTAGGAAGCTTGATCGACATAGTTGCAACACAGGAAAGTGCTGCGAACAATGCGGTAAGAACGATCTTTTTCAGTTTTGAATTTGTTGTTGTATTCATAGTTAAACCTCTTTCCTTTCAAACTCTCTCTACTATACAACAAATGTGAACCGTTAAAAATGGTCAATTCTGAAAAAAGATATAAGGTCAGATAAAGCCGACGCAAATGCGTCGGCTTCACCTGTTTTAATGATTGAAGAAAAATGATTACTTTAAAATTGCATCTTTGATTTTCTGTGCATAATCTTTTTCCGTCTGATCTGCGTTCGTATTGGCAAGGATTCCTTCAACGATCATGCTGACGGATCTTGAATCTACAAATGTTCCCATCACACTGCGTTCTTTTCCATTTACTGTATATTTTACCAGGATTCTGGCATATACAGAGCGTTTATAAGCACCGGATGAAAGATTTGTGAATACGATATTGGATCTGTAGTATTCAGCTCCTTTTTTATCAGGATTCGTTATAAAGTTTGTTTTGTCTGGAGAGAAGGTATTCTTTAAGTCATCCTCAGCTACTCCATAATACCAGGTACAGCCTTTAAAGCTAATCTCATCTTTTTCGGATGAAGCTTCCGGTAACTTAAAGTCATATCCAAATCTCATGTTCGTAGATTTTTCAGGAGAAGACTGATCCATTCGTAATGAGCCTCCCTGGAACATATTGCTGAACTGGTAAGTAATTGTGACAGTTCCATCATCATTGAGAACACTGTCTGTGACCGGAATAGCTTCAACGGTTCTTTGATCGTTGAGTTTCAATGTCAATGTATCCGGTACACTGGTTTTGTCAAAGGAATATCCTGTGACAGGGGTGAGAGTAATCTTCGCCGTATAGTCATGAGTCGCATTCTTATCCTTTGATATAGCCGTTACTGTTGTTCCGGTTGCATCTTTCCAGACTGTAGAGACGGTGTATTTATCAGTCTCCTTTGCAGCCTGTGCAGATGACAGATCTGCTTCTTTAGAAGGAGTTGCGATATTTACTATAGTTTCCTCTGCCGGAACGATTGCAGTAGCTGGTCCCATGATACGAATCTCGGCTGCTGATGCAAAAATATTGCTGGTGTCTGATACAGATTCTACCGCATAGAGGCGTACATTGGTAGCCTGGATGGCATGGAACTCTGCCATCTTCCAACTGTCACTGCTGTTCCATGTACCCGTGGCAACTTCCTGATAAGTCTTGCCGTGATCATTACTGATCTCGATGCGGTAGGAAGTGATAGTTCCATTCCCACCACCGGATCTTGGAAGCATACGCAGTCCGGTTACCGTCTTACTCTCTCCAAGAGCGATATCGATCCAGAGATTTTCACGAGCATCACCGCTCCATTTGCTGTGCCAGATCGTACCTGTAGTCTGATCCAGTACAGCGGATGCCGGTCCTTCACTTCCGGTCGTTGCCTGTTCACTTCCTGCTGTAGCAGTCATGCCTTCAAGCGGAAGATCTCTGGAATCATCCTCGGCAGGATCTTTCGGCATACTGGTGAGTGAGTAGTTAGCAAGGACATCGGTTCCGAGTCCCTGAAGATCAAGACCATTCGGAGTACCGGAATATTTATTTGTACCTCTTGCCCATGCCCATTCCATCTCAAACCAGTCCTGAGCAGAGTAATTGGTATAAGATTCTCCGGCAAGTTCTTTTTTACGTTCAGTGATCCATTTCTCCCAACGCATTTTATAGTAATCGTTGGTCAGACCGGCCCACTGACGGTTGGAATAATCGATCAGTCCACCGCTGATTGCCTGGTCGTAACTTCCCCATGTGGTGATCAGACTGCGGGCATTCAGTTCGTAAAGTTCTTTTGTAAAATCATCGGAATTTTCTGCCAGTTTCTTTGCACCGTTGATCCATGTACCGACAAGAAATTCTTTCTGTGTTCCGGTTACTTTTTCTACCATATCAATAATAGAAAGGAATTTATCGGAAAGGGTACTAAATTCTTCCGCATCACCAGAGCGGAAAGCTGCCGCCATCTTTTTCTGATATTCCTGAGCCGTATTGGACAATACCTGTTCCAGTACATTGGCAAGGTCATATTGATAGCCGGCACTGTTCTTCAGCTTATCATAGTCTGCAAGGAGCAGCTCGGCTGCTTTTTCCAGTTTTTTCTTATCATAATCAACAACAGCATTTCCCCATGTAGAAGCTGCACCGATATCCAGTCCCGGTCTGGCATTTACAACAGACTCAGGAGCACCCTGTCCTTTCATATTGTATGCAGGATTGTATACGGTGTCGTGCAGTATTTCCATTGCCTGATAAGCGGAGTCACTGTCTGCACCGTAACGTCTTGTTACATAATTTTTAAACCATTCATCAAGATTGATCTTCTGTAAGTTATTTCCGTCATCAGCCCAGATCGTTTCAAAGAAAAGATCGTAGAGAACCGGATTGTTTACAGATGCCTCCGGTGTGATACCGATTCCTGCCATATGTTCAGCCTGCTTAGAGGCATTTACGATTCCTTCAACATAATTATCAATATGTCCATGGAGTCCGAGACGTCCACCGAAGTTGTTCAGCATACAGTAAACCCACGGAGTATTCAGAAATTCTCCGCCGCCTTCTGCACCACCGTAGTAACCAGGGTTGGTCTCATTCCAGTGAGGTGTCTTTTCCGCATAGAGATCCAGAACAAGAGCATGATCGCGGTTGTCACCTAATCCCTGAAGCAGAGCCGTTGTCGGATTTCCCTGCCAGGACTGGATCACCCAGGTTGCGTGAGGATCAGCAGTCATCATGCTTGCAAGGACTTTCTGCGAAATAACAGCGGAATCCATACCACCGGTATTTCCACCTTCATGGAACGGGTCTGTTGCATAATAATGAGCGGAATCTCCATAAACTTCTTTCTGTACTTTATAGAAGAGTGCTGCATATTTTGTGAAAGACTCACTGTCTGTCCTCAGCATACTTGGCCGCTGGAAAGAACACCAGGTTCCCTGCTTGATCACTTCTGCCGAAGGATCTTTGGAAGTAATATCTACCGGCACCATTCCGCTATATCCCTGAAGGACAGGCTGCATGCCGAGCTTTCTCATGATAAGCTGATTTTTTCTTGCGAGCTCCGTTCTCTCAGTGAACCAGGTATCATGAACCGGGCCGCCATAACCGGAAAGATTTGCCATATAGGCCCATGCATAGTAGGCAGGTCCGGCAATGAAATCTTTGGCTTCCTGATGAGTATAACCAAGTTCTGTAAGGAAACGTCTCCAGACTTCTTCCTGAGCTGTGGCATCAAGAACTACATTTACACCATTCAGTGCAAGCCAGTCTAACTCATTTCTCCATTCCTCTTCGCCCCAGAAAGCCATAGAGTAGGAGAGGGTACAGTAGTTATAAGAATAACGGACCGGGAATTTGGTTTCTTTACGTACCGTTCCTTCAACCGGAACAATGCTTTTCGGCATGGAAACCTGATCACCGACCTGGGAAATATTGACGTTACAGTAATATTTCAGGTAATAATTCAGACCAGTTGCAAGAGATACACCGTTATTTCCTTTGATATGGATCTTTCCGTTGCTCTGGGAAAGATCATAATAATCATATCCGTTTGCTGCGTCTGCAAGTTCAAAAGTAAACCAGTCTTTATAAGTTGCACCGATTCTTCTTTCGATGATTCCTTTTACTTCATCGATCGTATCCTGAGCGGTAACAGTTACGTTGTATTTGGAGTCTTTAAAATCTTCAACCTGTACCGCAGGAGTTTCCTGAACGGCTGTGTCACTTGGATTTCCAAGCACGCGGATCTCGTTAATCAGTGATTTGGAGGATTCAGACTGATATTCCACATAGATACGTACGATCCGTGCTTCTTTTTTATTTGCGTCATAAGACTCACCCTCTGCAGGGCAGCTTTCTTTGTCAGACTTTTCGGCTAACTTATCAAAATCCCGTCCATCCATACTGGTATAGATAGAATACTGGGAATAACCGGCAGAAGGAGTATAAACCTGGATCTCGTCCAGATTATAATTGGCTTCCAGATCAATATCTACATAAGCCGGATAACGTTCACCCGTCCAGAGATTGCTGGTAGAACCATCATTGATACGGGATACAACTCCTCCGGCATTTGTATGAACCGGCTTTTTATAAGCGATACTTTCCGTATCCTCTGAACCGGAACCGCTTGTATCAGCAAAAATCTTAAATTCTGCAAGTGCCGGCCATGGGTCACCTGCTGTACAGGTGATACTGGTGATGACGATGCGGACGGATTTGAGATTCCTTATAGAACCCAGTGTCAGTGTCTGAAGATAGCCGTCATCAAGACGGGTTGCATTCACTCCGGCAAAGAGTGTCTGCCATTCCGTGTCAGTTGAACTCTTTCCATAGACATCGAAGGTAAACTGGAAGTTGTTTTCATCAGTAGACAGATGCTCAAAAGCAGCCTCCATGGATTTGACCGGATATTCCCGATCCAGTTCCATTTCGATCCATGCACCGTCTGACAGAGTGGACATTCCACCACCATTAAATACATAGAGAGAACTGTAGTCCTCATCTGTGAGATTGCTTTTTGTTCCGTAATCTCCGCCGACCGAGGTGATCGTTGCAGCAGGGGCTACATTGGTAAGAGACTCCTCACCACTTTCATTTTCAGCCCAGATCTCCACTTCTGCAAGTGCCGGCCAGAATCCTCCGGCAGCACCATTGTTAGTCGGATTTGACAGTTCAATGAAGGTATGCGTAAAACTTAAGGCAGTATCATAAGTAAATTCATAACCGTTATCGAAGGATGTGACCGTGGCAGTATTATCTGTAACCAGGTCACTGGTAACGTTGTTCAGTGCATGAGAAAGCTTTACATCAACTCCCCACGCACTATGACCGGATTCAAATTTTAATACGACTTTTTTGATCCGCTTTGTATTGTCAGCGGGCAATTTTAAGGACACGGTACTTGGCCATGTTCCACCGTCCTGAACCCACAATGTGCTGCTGTCTCCGTCAGTCAGATATGACGCATCACGGCCACTCTGAGAACTGGGGACAGTAATTTCGCAGTCACCGGCAATATTGACCAGCTGGCTGGTCTGTTCTGATGCCTGCGTCTGAGGTGTCGCGTAGACCGGGATCTGCACCGAAGTAAGTGCTACCGTAGCAGCAAATACAGCAGACAGAAGCCGTCGGACACCTGCAAATTTTGCATTTTTCATATTTTTTCCTCTCTTTCCTTAGTCAGATATAACAAAAAATGATTAGTTATCTGCATATCATAATATAAAATCCTCCAAATTATATTATATCGGAAAGAAGAGGATTGGACAAGTTATATATAAGTTATTTTATTTTTTTTCTTATTTTTCATATTAATGAAGAAACCGATTATAAAAACGGCTCCAGTTCACGGATCATTTCTTCTTCAAGTTTTATGATCCTGCGGGCAATGGAATCAGCACTTTTATCTGCCTGGCAGAGTGTATTGGCACGCTCGCCCAGGGTTTTGATCCCCATACTGCATCCATCGATCAGGACTTTGGCAATCTCAGAATTATCAGAGTTCATGCCCAGTTTGATTTCTGTTGTAAACCAGGAAAATGCTGAAGCAAGCATCCCGGGATCTTTTGGCTCAAAACCGTCTGCTGACAGCTGCTTTTCTGCCGTCTGCTGCAGGTGTGTATGCTGTTCGATGTATTTGTTCAATATTTTCTGAAGTGCTGAGTCCTGAGTAAATTCAAGGATCTGCTGAATGCTGCTGACAGCCATTTTGCATCCTGATGTACATTCTTCTAAAAGTTTCCGGGTCTGTTCGTCCATGGATAAAAACCTCCTGTGATTGAATGATTTACTGATATTGACTGTTATTTCTGAGTGTGGATCTGCGGCAGAAAGAGATCTTCACCGGCAGAAAATTCAGGAACAGTAACAGCATCCCCGGGAAAGGGAGTTTTATACACAGCCGTTGATTTTTCATATTCAATGCCCTATAATAAAGCGTAAATATTGGAAGAGGCGGACAAAAGGAGGAAAACTCGATGCTGAAGGGGAAGACGGTTCTGTTAGGCGTATCGGGAAGTATTGCAGCATATAAGATCGCATCGCTTGCCAGTGCATTAAAGAAGCTGGACGCAGATGTGCATGTGCTGATGACGCAGAATGCCACGAACTTTATCAATCCGATCACGTTTGAGACGCTGACAGGAAATAAATGTCTGGTTGATACGTTTGACCGGAATTTTCAATATAGTGTGGAGCATGTATCGCTGGCAAAAAAAGCAGATGTTGTTATGCTCGCACCTGCAAGTGCGAATGTGATCGGGAAGATTGCCTGCGGGATTGCGGATGATATGCTGACGACAACGGTGATGGCATGCAGATGCAGAAAGATCATTGCACCGGCAATGAATACGAATATGTTCGAGAATCCCATCGTGCAGGATAATCTGAAAAAACTGGAACATTATGGTTATGAAGTAATCTCACCGGCAGTCGGTTATCTTGCGTGTGGAGATACAGGGGCAGGAAAGATGCCTGAACCGGAACTTCTTTTAGAGTATATTTTGAAAGAAGTGGCACGGGAAAAGGATATGAAAGGCCTGAAAGTGCTTGTAACCGCAGGACCGACGCAGGAGGCTGTAGATCCGGTCCGTTATATCACGAACCATTCTACGGGACGGATGGGTTATGCGATCGCACGGGTGTGTATGCAGAGAGGTGCAGAGGTTACACTTGTCACAGGGTCGTCGGCACTGAAGAAGCCGGAGTTTGTGAAGGTTGTGCCGGTCATGACAGCGAAGGAGATGTTCGACGAAGTGACAGGACGGGCTGATGAACAGGATATCATCATAAAAGCGGCAGCGGTGGCAGATTACCGTCCGAAATATATCAGTGATGAAAAGGTAAAGAAAAAAGGAGACGATCTGTCGCTTGAGATGGAGCGTACGGACGATATTCTGGCTTATCTCGGAATGCATAAGAGGGAAGGACAGTTCCTCTGCGGATTTTCCATGGAGACGGAGCATATGCTTGAAAATTCCCGTGGGAAACTGCAGAAAAAGAACCTGGATATGATCGTTGCGAACAGCCTGAAGGTGGAAGGTGCCGGATTCGGTTGCGATACGAACATTGTAACGATCATTACGAAGGACCGGGATGAGCAGCTCGGCAAGATGTCAAAAGAGGATACAGCGGCAGAGATCCTTGACCGCATTCTGAGTTTCAGAGAAGGGCAGGAGAAAAATGATATTAGCGATTGATATAGGAAATACAAATATTGTACTGGGATGTATCGACGGGGATGAATGTTTATTTGTGGAACGTCTGTCTACGGTTCGTACCAAGACGGAACTGGAATATGCGATCGATATTAAAAATGTATTGGATATCTATCATATTCACAGAAGTGATATAGAGGGAGGGATCGTTTCCTCGGTTGTTCCGCAGATCACGAATATTGTAAAGCTTGCAGTTGAAAAGATTCTCAAGAAAGAAGTACTGGTTGTAGGAGCAGGGATCAGGACAGGGCTGAATATCCGTATGGATAACCCGGCACAGCTCGGAAGTGATCTGGTTGTGAACGCAGTGGCCGGGATTGCAGAATATCCTGTACCACTTCTGATCCTGGATCTTGGAACAGCCAATACAGTCAGTGTGATTGACAAAAATAAAAATTATATCGGAGGAATGATTTATCCGGGAATTGGAGTGTCGCTGGATTCACTGACGGCTCATGCATCCCAGCTTGGAGGTATTGGGATTGAAGCACCGGAGCATATCATAGGAAAGAATACGGTAGAATGCATGAAGAGTGGAATTATCTACAGCAGTGCCGCTGCGATTGACGGGATCATTGACAGACTGCAGGACGAGCTGGAAGGGGAGGCCACCGTTGTTGCAACCGGAGGACTTGCCAAAAAAATTGTCCCATATTGCAAAAGAAAGGTTATCTTAGATGATGATCTGCTGCTGAAAGGACTGGCGGTTATTTACAGAAAGAACCGGAAAGTTCAGAAGAGCAGAGAAGAAAAAAGATAAGTGAAAAGAGTGAGGTGTGAGGTGTCCCCTCAAAGACAGGAAAATAAAAAGGATAAAATAGAAAAGAGATAAATTATGAGAAACCCGCTGCGATGGAAGTTCCATGAAGCAGCGGGTTTCTTTGGAAGGTTTATTATGTAAAGACGAAAGTCTTACCGACGAAATCATCTTTATAAATGAAAAAATGGATCAAAATTATCCTACAGGCGATCGCCACGCTTGATATATCCCGGTTTTTCCGGTGTCGCGATGACACGCTTTCCACGGATCAGGCGGGCATGCTTGTCTATTACGAGATTCTCAACATGGACACCTTTTCCGATGACTACATCAGCATTGATGACGCAATTCTTAACAACCGCATCTTCCTTGATGATACAGCCACGTCCGATAACAGAATTTTCAACAGAACCCTCAATCAGGCAGCCGTTGGAAATAACGGAAGACTTTACTTCACTTCCCTCAAAGTACTGCGTCGGGCAGGAATCATTTGTACGGGTGTAGATCGGCCAGTTATCATCGAAAAGATCAGTTGCTTTCTTGAGGTTGATCAGTTCCATGTTTGCCTCATAATAACTGTTGAAGTCAGTGAGCGTAGCAAAGAATCCACGGTGGGAATAAGCACGCACATCAAGTTCCTCACATTCTTCACGTACGATATCTGCAAGTGTATACATGGAAGAAAGCTTATGAGCTTTCTGAACCAGTTCAAGGAACAGAGCTTTCTTCATTACATAAGTATCCATGAAGATATTTTTGCTCTTTGTATTTCCATGGTTTGGATCAATGGAGAGAACACCCTTCTGCTTGTTGATATCCAGTGCATAGCAATTCAGAAAATGATCTTTTGCATTGTCTACACTGTGATACATCAGTGTGATATCCGCACCGGACTCAATATGGGTCTGAAGGAATGTATTATAATCTGCGGTATAAACCATATAACTTGGTGCGAGGATAACATATTCGGAATCAATCTCATCAAAGCAGTCAAGGTTTTCAATATATGCAGCGATATCTGTGTTGTAGACATTGTTCTCTTCAATCGTCTCTGCAAAAAGAATATTCAGCTTTCCACGCTTGGAGTTGATGTTATAATGACGTCCTGTTCCGAGATGTTCTACAAGGGAACGAGGTTTTCTGCGGACATACACCTGCATGACATCAATCCCACTGTTACTCATATTGGAAATAGGAAAGTCGATCACACGGTATCTTCCGAGGAAAGAAAAAGCTCCGATCGGACGATAATCCAGCATACCACTTACCTGTACGTCATTTCTTGCAAAGTTAATAATTCCAAATGCTTTACTCATCTTACTCTTCCCCCTTTACACGTTTTGCAACCAGTTCGATATTCTCACTGTCTGCACTGCCGACTACGGCATTCTTTCCGATCTTTACCTTATCGGCAACAAGTGCACGGGTTACGACTGCACCTTCAGCTACCTCAACACCCGGCATCAGGACGCTGTCAATGACTTTTGCACCGGCAGCAACTTTTGCACCTGTAAAGAGAACTGAATTTTTAACAGTTCCGTTGATGACACATCCCTGCGTGATAAAAGCTCTGTCAATGTCAGCATCAGCACCGACAAACTGTGGAAGAGCAGTTACGTCTTCTGTATAGATCTTCCAGGAAGAATCATTCAGATCCAGTGCATTATTCTTGTTCAGAAGATCCATATTTGCCTCCCAGAGGGAGTCGATGGTTCCTACATCTTTCCAGTAGCCTTTGAATTTATAGGCGAAAAGCGTCTTTTCATCTGCAAGCATGGTTGGGATAATATCCTTACCAAAGTCATGGCTGGATTCAGGGTTCTTCATATCAGCAAGAAGCATCTTGCGGAGAAGCTTCCAGTTAAAGATATAAATACCCATGGATGCAAGGTTACTCTTTGGTTTCTCAGGTTTTTCTTCAAATTCAACGATACGGCCTGTCTCATTTGTATTCATGATGCCAAAACGGCTGGCTTCTTTCATCGGTACTTCAATGACTGCAATCGTTGCATCAGCATGGTTTGCTTTGTGGTACTCGAGCATCTTATCATAATCCATTTTGTAAATATGGTCACCGGAAAGGATCAGAAGATACTCCGGTGAATAGGAATCGATAAAGTCGATATTCTGGGAAATAGCATCTGCAGTTCCCCTGTATACATCAAGTCCGGTATCTGCTTTCTCACGAGGAGGAAGTATGTAGACACCACTATCCTTTGCGTCAAGTCCCCATCTTCTTCCAGCAGCAGCATAGCTGTTCAGAAGAACAGATTCATACTGAGTGAGGACACCGACAATGTCAATACCACTATTTGCACAGTTGCTGAGCGGAAAGTCAATAATACGATATTTTCCGCCATATGAAACGGCCGGTTTGGCCACTTTTTTTGTCAGGTCGTGAAGTCTTGTACCACGTCCTCCCGCTAAAATCATAGCCAACATGTTATCTTGTTTCATATAAAGCCCTCTCTTTCATAATACTTCCATTTCATTATACTATTTCTTGTGATAATTTACCATAAAATAAGCAAAATTTTTAAAATTTTTAGTAAATGTTAAGATGATGCGATAAAGATGTTAAATCACAGGCGATACAGACGGCAGACCTTTGTAGAGTTTTACTGCCAAAGTATTCACAAAGGGCTGGCAGGTGACGAGTCCTGTGGGTTATTTAGTCAGGACTTCGACACCGTCTTCTTTTACCAGTACCATGTACTCGATCTGTGCAGAAAGACCGTCATCAATTGTATAGACTGTCCAGTCGTTATCTTCGTCCACAAAAAAGTCAGGGCTGCCTTCGTTGATCATAGGCTCAATGGTGAACATCATACCCGGCACAAGGAGCATCTCACTTCCCTTTGGTGTAACGTAACTTACGAAAGGATCTTCGTGAAATTCAAGTCCGATCCCGTGACCACCGATCTCTTCTACAACGGAATAGCCATTTGCCTGTGCGTGCGTATTGATGGCATCAGCAATGTCGCCCAGATGTCCCCATGGCTTTGCGGCTGCAAGTCCCCGCTGGACGCACTCTTCCGTAACACGAACAAGACGCTCGGCACGCTCAGAGACATTTCCCATCTTGAACATCCGGGATGCATCTGAAAAATATCCATTTAAAATAGTAGAAACATCTACATTGATAATATCTCCGTCCTGGATAATGATATTTTCATCCGGGATTCCGTGGCAGATCTCATTATTCAGTGAGGTGCATACGCTTTTCGGAAAGCCCTGATAATTCAGAGGTGCCGGGATTCCGCCATGCTCCGTTGTGAAACGGTAGACAATTTCATCAATCTCAGCGGTACTCATTCCGATACGGATGTGCTTTGCTACTTCATCGAGAACCGCTGTGTTAAGATCAGCACTTTTGCGGATCATTTCGATCTGTGCAGGGGTCTTGAGGATCGCTCTTGATGGGACGATCTCCCCGCGGTCTGCGTGAAGCTGTATTTTTTCATCGATGGGCATATGGCATTTTTTGTATTTTTTGCCACTGCCGCACCAACATGGTTCGTTTCTTTCCATGATAGGATCTCCTCTTTCTTTTTGTTGTGGTCTGTTAAATGAGTTAGTTGCGGTTTACTCTCACAATCTATATCATACCAAGAAGTTGAAAAAATGTATACCCAATTTGACCTTTTTTCTGTCGGGAAGAAGAGAAGAAGTATGACATTTTTCGACAGAAAAGTCATATAATACTTGCCGTACAGGAAAAAATATAGTACCATTTAGATTTAGAATGGGAAGGAGAAATTCATATGTGGTATTGGGTCGTAATGGCAGTACTGGTGATCGGATGTATTGCATTACTGAGCGGAACATTTTTCAGTATAAAGAAAAATAAGGCAGAGGAGGCTGCGGAGCGGGCAGAAGCCAGAAAGAAAAAGCGGAAGAGACCGGCAGATGCAGAAGAAGCACAGCAGCCGGGAGAGAGACGGAAAAGAGCAGATGGTGGACGGCAGAGCAGCCAGGGTGCAGAGAATGGGCGGCAGCAGGATGCACAGGCACGCCGGGAAGAAGCACGCAGGGTGCAGGCAGAGCAGAGAAAAGAGCGGAAAAAACGCCGCCAGTGGAAAGTAATCCTGGAAGATCTGGATTCGTGGACAAAGTACAGTTATATTTTTTACAGTAATATCGGGATCGGAAGAGCAGAGTCAGGACAGGGCTATGAAAGATATCTTTCATTATCAGAAGATGGAAGAGTATCCAAGAAGCACTGTGTCATCGTTCACCGGGGCGATAAGTTATATCTGAAAGATGAAGGATCAAGGAACGGAACTTATCTGAACGGGGAAGCGGTGACAAGGCCGGTAGTTCTTCAGAAGGATGATGTGATCGGGCTTGGAGGAACCAGACTTGAGATATTGAATATTTTACGGGAGAGCGAATAAGGCTCTCCCCTTTTTATTTCCTTTGACACATTACTGAAGCGTAGAACATCCCGTCCCTGGATTCAAGCCTGCATATACCGTGGTATTTTTCTGCGATGATTTTCACTGATTGCGTGCCGAGCCCATGTCCCTTCTGTTTGGTCGAGATAAGATCACCGTCACCGGTATATCTGAGTGAACCGGTGAAAGTATTGTCTACCGTGGCACAGAAAGAACCACCGGTCATGCCGGCACGGACGATGATCTTCCGGTCGTCTTCCCTTTCTTCCTTGCAGGCATCCAGTGCATTTTCCAGCAGGTTTCCAAACAAGGCGGAAATATCAGTATCTGAGATGAAGAAATCTTTTGGAATCTGTACTTTTACAATATAATCGATGCCGTGATCCTTTGCCTGTTGTGCAAAATAGAGCAGCAGAGCATTGGCAGCGTTATTTTCGCAGAAGCGGACAAGGGAATCGTCGGGCAGGCTTTTACTGTATTTATTCAGATATTCCCGCAGTTCCTCAAGTTCGCCATTGTTCAGATATTCCTGCATAAGCAGGATATGATGGCGTACATCATGTTTGGTGCGACGGGCATCTTCGATTTTTTTCTGCAAATTTTCATACTGTACTGCCTGCATGGTGAGCTGATGGTTCTTTTCCTGCAGCTCAAGCGTTTTGCTCTGCTCCAGGATCAGACGGGTGACAACATAGTAAATCAGAAACGCCCCTACATTGATGATAAAGAGAAAAACCGTATTCTTCGGGCGAAGGGCAATTTCCAGTGCCGAACGGGAAACAACGCTATAGATCGCAGAGTACCATACCAGATAAAAAGTTGCCGGGATGAGCCACAGAAATTTCCATTCAAACCCGGAGGGTTCTTTCTCAACAGCCGGTGTGAATACAGATTTCATATAGAGAAATACCGGTACGGCAAGAACAATCTCGATGGCAAAGAGCATCAGGGAGAATGACCAGCGGTAACTCTGCGTTGCAAGTGAAGGAAATAGGAGTCCCTCAAAGCATTTGGCGGAGATCACAGCCAGATTGGCAAGGTTGGAGATCATCAGCAAGGTGAAAAGCATCTTGCCGAAATGCTTTTTGACTGCGAGAAAATAGAACATACCATACAGAAGCGTGCTGACAGCACTGGCTATAGAGCTGTGTGTGCCGGGGATAAAGCAGACCCATATACCGAGGAATATCTGAATGATTGTGAGCAGTCCGATCAAAGTGGCAGTTACGCCCTTTGAAAACCGCAGACTGTGGCGGAATGGATATAATGCCAGGGCAAGAAATGGAAAAAAATTCAGCAGAGAGTAGAGTATGACTTCAATAATACGGTAAACGGGTGGCATTACCTGGCACCTCCTTTTCGCAGTTGTTCAAATAAGAATGAGGAATAGGCATCCGTCACATTCTTTGCCTTACGGCGGCTGATGGGAATGAGGCTGCCGTCGCTCATAGTAAAAGTGTCCGCATTTTGTGAAACGACTTCATGGAAATTGACGACAATCCCTTTGGACGGGCTGAAAAAGTAGGAGTAGGTACACAGCAGTGCTTCGACCTCGGAAAGATTTGCACGGATGGTAATATTCTTCCCGTGCCTGCAATGCAGGGTCGTCTGATGAGAACTGTAGTCCACATAGATAATCTCACGCAGCACGACACTTGTGCCGTCCGGGAGCTGTACAGTGCGTATTTTTTCAACCTGTGCAAGATCAATGCGGTCAAGCATTGCCCTGACTCGGTCTTTGCCGAACGGCTTGTGCAGATAATAACAGGCATTTACTTCGTAGCTTTCACAGGCAAATTCATTGCTTGTGGTAGCGAACACGATACATACTTCTTTATCAGTCTTGCGTAGTTCTCTTGCCACATCCATACCGGTAAGTTTTCCCATAAAAATATCCAGCAGAATCAGGTCAAATGCACCTGGCTGTTGAACCTTTAGAAATTCTTCGCCACTTGGAAAATATGTAAGCTCAGCGGCAGAGCCGAGCAGTTCATTAAAATAAGTTTTCAGACGCTCATACATCTGTATGTCGTCATCCACGATCGCAATTCTCAAAATTAAAACTCCTCTGTATTCTATCGGGTTAATGCTGGTAGATTATCCATAATATACCATAGATTTCCAGAAAAACAAAGCACCACCCATCTGAAATGATTACCGCTTGCGTCGTTTTCTGACCGTTCGTGTCGAAAGGGGTGTGCAGGTAGTTCATTTCAGGTATGATAGCTGTATCAATTTTCTTTTTATGCGTGTGAAGGAGGTGCTTTATGAGGTTGATTTTATACGGAACGGAGTCGGATCAGAATGAGTTTATCTATGCTCTTGAGAGACTTCCGGAATGGTATTACCGCAAAATGCAGATCACCGGCTATCTGGATTATGACAGTTTTATCAGTGGTTTAAGAGAAACTTTACCGGACGGCATCGTCATTTCGATGAATGGTGCAGACGGTATGGAGGGCGTGATTGCCGCCAAAAGCATCTGTGAAAATGTTCCGGTGCTGTGGTTTTCGGACGATAATGGCTTCGGGACGCAGTCATACAGGCTTGGCTGTGCGTATTTCCATCAAAAACCTGTTTCTTCGCAGATTCTTTCTGTGGCGATGGCAAAATGTGAGTGAGGAGTGATGAGATGAACAAAAAAAGGACACTGGAAAAGAGGATACTTTCCGCATTGATGGCGGTTGTCATGGCAGGTTCTGCGATGCCGCTGCCGGTATTTGCAGAGGAGAATACTACTGATCTGAAAGTATCGGAGCTTACCAAAGAAGAAAATGACGATATGTTGTATAGTTACTATTATCATGCGGACACGGACAAGCGGACTTTTAATCAGAACGATTCGATCGAATTTGATGGAATGGATCATTCCAGCGATACTGCATCGGCAAAAGTATATATGGAAGGGAAATGGGTCGATATCGTAAATAAGGATTCAGACTATAAAGCAGTACCAGACGAGGGTGAGTGGCTGATAAGTGACCTGTCGGAATCATCGACCAGTGGAGAAATCCGTTTTGTACACCGTTATGTAGAGCCTAAGGTATATTTGGTGAGAAATTCCTCAAATATACTGGAACTTAAAGTGGGTGAAGCCGACAGCAATGGTATGGCTCTTGCTCCCATCACGAACATCTATGACGATGAGTTTACGGATTTTTACAGTGGACTGGATGTCAGGGTAAGAAAGACGGTTGACAAGCTCGAAAACGGCTCATTCAGAATCTCCATCACCGGCAGGGACGGTACAGATTATACGAGGGATTTTGAATATTATGACAGTGAAAGGTGCAATGTTTTCTGGCAGCGTGGAAAGTGGATCAATGCCTATGACACCTGCCTTGGTGCCATACCGGACGAGGAAGTGGCTATCTATATCAGACCGGAGTATGATCTTTTACATGTAAAAGCAGGCGTAGCAGATGGCGGGGGTGGAAGTATTTCACCGGCAGATGCCTATTACGAGGCAGATTCAATGGAACCGGTGGAATATACTGTAACACCGGATGAGGGATATGAGCTTGAAAAGATTGAAGCAACGGATGCATATGGAAATCCTGCAGAGGTTACTCTCAATGAGAATACCGGGAAATACGAGATCTGTCCTTCCAATCTGAGGAAAGAGAATACGGAACGTAGTACAGCTACGATCCAGGTGTATTTCCGTCAAAAGCATATTGCTACAGTGGAAGTAAACGGAACAACGAAGGTATTCGACAACTTTGAAGAAGCTCTTGCCTATGCTGTGGGAAATAATGGCAGTACACTCAGGCTGTTTGATGATGTGAATGAAAAAGTAGCTGTGAAAACGGGTTCGTTTACACTTGATGCGGCTGGACATACAATTAACGCTGCTCTCAATGTCGGCAAGGGAGCAGAGCTTACTGTCAACAACGCAAAAATTGCCAAAAATACCATATGTGCTACGGGAGGAAAGCTGCTGGCAAATGGAACAGACTTTGCAGGTACGGTCAACTGCACTGGAGAAGGAGTTTTCAACCAATGTAATTTTGCAGGGGCTGTTTCAGGGAGAAGCGTAATGACACTTTCCTCCTGTGGGCTTGGCAGTACTCTTTCGGTAAGTGGTAATGTTGAAGCCACTGCCAGCAACGTTGTGGGGGAGATTACCGTTAACAATAATGGAAATCTGACATTCTTCAGCGGAAATTATCAGAGCAACATTGTGGTTAAATCCGGTGGAACCATGCAGATTGAGCAGGGCGAATATGGCGGTATCATTCAGGCACAGTCAGGAAGTACGCTGACTGTTTCAGACGGGAATCTAATGAATGTTCAAATTCAGGAAAGTGCGAATGCAGCCTTTTCGGGCGGAACATTCGGACAGATCACTGTTGCCGGTAAACCGCTGATGGAGTGTCTTGCCGACGGCAAAGCGTTTGAGGATGTAAATCTTAATGAGGTGATCGACGGTCGTGTAGGTATCGCAGGGAATGTCAGAGTGATCAGCCATACCCATTCCTGTATATGGAGTACCAATACGCACGAAAAACTCTGTGGCTGTGGTTATGTGGAATCGACTGACAGTGAAGCACCGGTTATTTCCGGTATTGAAGACGGCAAAACTTACTACGGTGAGGTGGAATTTTCCGTTACCGATGCCAATGACTTTACTGTAACAGTGGATGGCAATGCCGTTATACCTGAAAATGGAAAATATACGATTGCAGCGGATAATGCACAGCATACGATCGTGGCGACGGACGTTGCGGGTAATACGGTCAGTGTCATCGTTACTGTAAGGAAGCTCTATACCGTGACCCTGCCGAGTGGAACAGGCTATACCGTTACCGGTGCGAACACTGCAGGAAATGGCACCGATTATGAATTTAAAGTAAAAATCGCAAAGGGCTATTCTAAGACCGAAAACTATCAGGTTCTTGTAAATGGCATGGAGATTGACAGCACTACGGGTGACGAAACCGGTGATACATTCGTTGTTACCGGTGTGAATGGCGACATGACCATTACTGTCGAGGGTGTTGCGGATATTACCCCGCCTGAGGCAGAAATTGAAATCGGTACAAATAAATTTAATTCTTTCCTGAATGCCATAACCTTTAAATACTTCTTCAAAAAGACGCAGAATGTAACGGTAACTGCAAGCGATAACGGCAGTGGACTTTCCAGGGTGGAATATCTGCTTTCTGAGACAGCATTTACCGACAAAGAGGCGATTACCGGTGACTGGACAGAGCTGACACTTACGGAGGGCAGAGGAGAATTTGATATCGAGGCAGACCAAAAGGCGTATGTTTATCTGAGAGTGACGGATGCAAGCGGAAATGTAAAGGTCATCAATTCTGAAGGAGTGGTGGTTTACACTGATTCTGAGGCAGTTACCGAAGCGGTAAGTTTTATAAGACGGGACGATTCGGATGTTTCTTTTGATGTAAGATTGAACGGAAATACTGTGGCAGCACTGTATAACGGTGATACGTTTATGGACAGCGACGATTATACGGTGTCCGAAGACGGAACGATCACGCTGAAAAATGACTACATTTCCAACCTTGCCGCGGGTGAATATACGATCCATGTGACATACAATCCGATGGGAGAAGAATACAGGACAGGCGACGAACCTGCTATGACATCAGTAAAGCTGACTGTCGAAAAGAGAACGGCAAAGATTGTGCTGGCAGTGAGAACGGAGAAGACTTATGACGGAGATCCGATCGATTCTAATCGGATCGACTGCAGCCTGCGTACTGACGGTACAAAAATTTGGGAATATAAACCGGCAGGTGAGGATGACTCGGCGTATAGCAGTACCCCTCCAAAGAATGCAGGTGTGTACATTGTCCGTCTGAAGACTGCAGAAACCGATGATTTCAAAGCAGGAATGGCGACGACGACTTTCGAGATCATGCCGAAGGAGCTTACAATTAAAGATCTCAGGGTAAAGGACAAGCAGTACGATGGAAAAAATACTGCTGAGATTGATGGCACTCCCGCACTTGTCGGAGTTGTGGAAGGTGATGTGCTTGAGCTTGTAAACGGAATCCCGACCTTTGAAAGCGTAACGACTGGCAGACAGATCCCGGTCAGCTTCACGAGGTTTACCCTTGCAGGCGACAGTATAACAGTTGGAAACTACACACTCATTCAGCCGGAAGGTATTACGGCAGATATTGTAGAGTATACAGCTACGGGTGATGAATACAGTGTCAACTCCAACGACTGGATCAATACTGATTTTGTCATCACGGCAGAGCAGGGATATCAGCTGAGTCTGACTGATACGGCAGACGGGGAGTGGAGCGATACACTGACCGCATCGGATGAGACTGATAACGGCAGACTTATTTTCTATGTGAAGAATATCACTACAGGTGCTATTTCTGCGACGGTCACGGAGAACTATAAGATTGACAGGACGAAGCCAACCGGTGAGGTCAGACTTAATGAAAGAAACGCGTTCCAGGAGTCCGTCAGCAAAATCACTTTTGATCTGTTTTTCAGGGAAGACGTTCATGTGAAACTGACAGCAAAGGATGAGGCATCCGGTGTGAAGTCGGTGCGGTATTACAAGTCTGAAAAGGTGCTTACTGATGACAAGGTCCGTGAAATTACCGACTGGACAGACAACAGCGATTTTGATATCAAGGTGAAGGACCGGGATAAATTTATCATTTATGTACGCATTGAGGATAATGCCGGAAATGTTACCTACATCGGTTCGGATGGTGTAACTTTTGATACTACCGCACCTGAGATTGTTGGTGTGGATAACGGAAAGACCTATTATGTTACCAAAAAGGTTATGATCGACGATGAAAATTTCGAGTCGGTAACGCTGAACAGTGAGTCAGTCGAAAATGGATTCACCCTGACGGGTGATACAGAGACAACCTATGCGATCCGTGCGGTGGATAAGGCAGGCAATGTTACGGAGTCTACGGTTTATATGAAGCCGATCTCGTCTGTTACTGATACCATTTCCGACATCACGGTGGATCACGTCAAGGCGAGCGACGCAGACACTATATCCGCAGTCGAGGGTCAGATCCTTGAGATTATGGAAGCATTTGACGACAGTGAATCTACAGAGGACGAGTGGAACAAACTGACGGATGCGGCAGAGAGGTGTAAGGCGTTGAAGGATTGCATTTCAGCGGCAAAATCTGCTGCTGAAGCTGATGAGATCACGGCAGTTGACGGTATCACTAAAGAAAATGTAAAGTCTGAAGATAAGAACATCCTTGAAAAGGCAGAAAAGGCTTTGGAAAATGCCCTGCGTGACTTTGATGGCAATTATACGGAAGAAGAAAAAAGAGATCTTGAAGGAAAGCTTGAAACTGTAAAAGAGGCACTTGCCGTCATCGAAAAGGCAGAAAAGGAAGCAGAAGAAACCAATAAGAACAGTAAGCTTCCATCTGAGAAAGAAGCAGAATCTTCCAAAAAAGGAGAAGCCGGCTCTTCCAGAAAAGGGGCAGCAGATTCTTCCACTATAGGAAAAGAGGGATCTGTCAGAACAGGCGATACCGGTAATCTGACTCTGTGGATCGCTTTACTCTTCATCAGTGGTGGCATTGCGGCAGGAATTGTGGCGGCAGGGAAAAAGAAAAAGGACTCTGTGAAATAACGAACCGGGGTGTAAAAAGAAGGATCAGAGGTTTTGATGAACCAATGATCCTTCTTTCTACTATATTAAAATATGCAGGAAGAAGTATGTAAGAGGAGCAGCCGGGCATTGGCAGTGATTCTGCCTGAAACCGACCGCTGGCACAAAAGAACGTTTGGCTGTATTCTGCATATAGTGAAATATAATGTCAGACCGGGAGTGAATGAAATGAATCAGAAACTGCCTTATTATATGGCTTATCCGATGCCCTTTTCTTTTGATGATGAACGGGTGGAGAGAATGGATCTGGAATATATGAAGAGCCTTTATCCGGCTCTTGCAAAAAGGCTTCTTCCTTATATAGAAGAGGAATGTGACCGGATGGAATATGGGAACAGTGTCATCTATGATGAGTATCCGGACCGGCTGCAATTACGGATGATGTGCGGAAGAATTTATGAAAATGTAAGAAAAAATGAGGAAAGATATCTTGAAATTGAAAAAGATGCACAGTTGAAAGATCTGATCGAGCTTATGTTATATCAGGAATTGTACAATCGAAGATGCCGGAATCGCAGGACACGGAATCAATTTTATATAAACGGCAGTTTTTAGGCCGTTTAAACGGAGAAGCAGCCAGGCAGTATACTTGTATGAAATATGGATTATGTGCTATAATCCGCTTATATATAGATAACAGTCCTGAAAAGGAAGAGCGTGACCGGGAGGAAGGGACAGAATACATATGAAAGAAAATCTTATATTTATCGGGATGCCGGCTGTAGGAAAAAGTACGGTCGGTATTGTAGTTGCCAAGAGGCTTGGAATGAACTTTATTGATTCAGACCTTCTGATACAGGAACAGGAAGGAAAGCTGCTCCGGGAGATCATTGCAGAGGTGGGAGATGACGGATTCCTTAAGATCGAGAATCAGGTCAACCGGGATATTCAGTGTGAGCATGCGGTGATCTCACCGGGCGGAAGTGTCATTTACTGTGAAGAAGCGATGGAACATTTTAAAGAGATCGGAAAGATTGTATATCTGAAGGCTTCTTATCAGACAATAAAGAAGAGGATCAGAAATCCGAAAAAAAGAGGGGTCGTGCTGAAAGAAGGACAGACATTGAAAAATCTGTATGATGAACGCGTGGGCTATTTTGAAAAGTATGCGGATATCACGATTGATGAGGATGGCTGTCAGATCGAAGAGACGATCGATAATGTGATCCGGGCAGTTGAGGGAGAAGCCTGAAAAGCAGCAGGAATGATGCACCGGAAAAAGGGGGATTCCATAAAGAACGATTTTGTGGTATAGTTATATATGGAGTAGATCGTTAAGAGTTCCTGCTATATATTTGCAGTGAACGATGGGGCCCGTTTTGAGGGAGTCGGGCAGCAGGAACTTGGGGAATGCAGCAGGCTGCGGACGGTATGCATTGACCTATGGGGAGATAATAAAATAAGATTATTGAGGTGTGAAATGGAACAATATATCATAAAGGGCGGGAATCCGCTGGTAGGGGAAGTTGAGATTGGTGGTGCCAAGAATGCCGCTTTAGGTATCCTTGCAGCAGCGATCATGGCAGATGAGCCGGTATTGATCGAGAACCTTCCGGATGTAAATGATATTAACATTATGCTGGAAGCAATCGAGGGGATCGGAGCTATGGTTCAGCGTATTGACAGGCATACGGTGAAGATTAACGGAAGCACGATCGGAGATTTTAGCATTGATTATGATTATATAAAGAAGATTAGAGCATCCTATTACCTTCTGGGAGCATTGCTGGGCAAGTACAAGAGAGCGGAAGTGGCACTTCCGGGAGGCTGTAATATCGGAAGCAGACCGATCGACCAGCATCTGAAGGGGTTCCGGGCATTAGGAGCTGACGTAGATATTGAGTACGGAAAGATCGTTGCTGAGGCAGAGCATCTGAAAGGAACGCATCTGTATTTTGATGTGGTAACGGTTGGAGCTACGATCAATGTGATGATGGCAGCAGCAATGGCTGATGGTATCACGATCATGGAGAATGTTGCAAAAGAGCCTCATGTAGTAGATGTGGCGAACTTCCTGAACAGTATGGGAGCGAATATCCGAGGAGCAGGAACGGATGTGATCAAGATCCGTGGAGTGAAGTCACTTCATAAAGCAGAGTATTCTATCATCCCGGATCAGATTGAGGCAGGTACATTTATGTTTGCTGCAGCAGCGACCCGTGGAGATGTGACGGTCCTGAATGTGATTCCGAAGCATCTTGATGCGACCATTTCAAAGCTGATCGATATCGGCTGTGAAGTGGAAGAGTTTGATGATGCAGTCCGCGTAGTTGCAAAGGGCAGACTGAAGAGTACGCAGGTTAAGACGCTTCCATATCCGGGTTATCCGACAGATATGCAGCCGCAGATCGGTGTAGTACTTGCACTTGCAAGTGGAACAAGTACGATCACAGAGAGTATTTTTGAGAATCGCTTTAAGTATCTTGATGAGCTTGCACGTATGGGAGCGAATATTAAGGTAGAAGGTAATTCTGCTACAATCGAGGGCGTGGAGAAGTTTTCCGCAGCCAGAGTCAGTGCACCAGATCTTCGTGCAGGGGCAGCATTATGTATTGCCGGACTTGCAACAGACGGTATTACGATCGTGGATGATATTGTTTATATCCAGCGTGGATATGAGAGATTTGAAGAGAAGCTGAGAAGTCTCGGTGGAATTATCGAGAAAGTATCCAGTGAAAAAGAGATACAGAAGTTTCGCCTGAAGGTAGGGTGAAAAAAAGCAGTCGTTTCCGAACAGGAACGGCTGCTTTTTGGTTTGGTGGATAATTCTATGTATAATTTCGAGAACTCAAAAAATGTAATTGTGTAAGCGAAAATCTGATGATATAATAAAAGTCAAGATAAAAGGACTATTTGACGTGATAATCGGAGGAAATAACATGTCAGAAAATCAAGTAAAAATAACTTATAAACCTTTATGGAAGTTGTTAATTGATAGGGATATGACGAAAACTGAATTGAGAAAGAAAACACAGATAGCACCAAGTACATTTACCAAAATGAACAACGATCAACAAGTATCGTTAGATATTCTAGCTAGGATATGTGTTGAATTGAAATGTGGCTTTGATGATATTGTGGAAATAGAACGATAGTGATATTGCAAAATGAAGAAATATATACAAATAAATATAGCAAGGTGCTAATAGAAAGGAATTTATAAATGGCAGTTCAAAATAATGCTAATATTGGATTTGAAAAACAAATATGGGATGCGGCTTGTGTTCTTTGGGGACACATTCCAGCAGCAGAATACAGAAAGGTTATCGTAGGACTTATTTTTCTGCGTTACATATCAAGTGCATTTGAAAAACGATATCAACAGCTTGTTGATGAGGGTGATGGTTTTGAAGATGATAATGATGCATACGCAGAAGATAATATTTTCTTTGTACCAGAGGATGCCCGTTGGAGCAAGATTGCATCTGCAGCGCATACTCCAGAAATCGGTACTGTTATCGACGATGCAATGCGAGCTATTGAAAAGGAAAATACAACTCTTAAAAATGTGCTTCCAAAGAATTATGCAAGTCCAGATTTGGATAAGCGAGTATTAGGCGAGGTTGTTGATCTTTTTACCAATATGGATATGGGAGATACAGAAGAAAGCAAAGACCTTCTTGGCAGAACATACGAGTATTGTATTCAGCAGTTTGCAGCATACGAAGGGGTTAAAGGTGGCGAGTTCTATACTCCTGCAAGTATCGTTAAAACAATTGTTGCTATTTTGAAACCATTCAAAAATTGTCGTGTATATGACCCATGTTGTGGTTCAGGTGGTATGTTTGTTCAGAGTGCAAAGTTTATTCAGGCACATAGTGGTAAGCGTGGCGAAATTGCAGTTTATGGTCAGGAGTCTAATGCAGATACTTGGAAGATGGCAAAAATGAATATGGCTATTCGCGGTATCGATGCAGATTTTGGACCTTATCAGGCAGATACATTTTTCAATGATTTACATAAAACGCTTAAAGCTGATTTTATTATGGCAAATCCACCATTCAATCTTTCTAACTGGGGACAAGATAAGCTAAAAGACGATGTTAGATGGAAATACGGAACTCCGCCAGCAGGAAATGCCAACTATGCGTGGATTCAGCATATGATACATCATCTTGCACCGAATGGAAAAATTGGGCTTGTACTTGCTAATGGTGCCTTGTCATCTCAATCAAGCGGTGAGGGAGAAATCAGAAAGAATATTATTCAGGCTGACCTTGTAGAAGGTATCGTTGCACTGCCTACGCAGTTATTTTACAGCGTTACAATTCCGGTTACACTTTGGTTTATATCTAAGAACAAAAAGCAGAAAGGTAAAACTTTATTTATAGATGCCCGCAAGATGGGTTATATGGTTGACCGTAAGCATAGAGATTTTACTGATGAAGATATTCAGAAATTGTCTGATACATTTACAGCATTTCAAGATGGTATGCTTGAAGATGTGAAAGGATTCTGTGCCGTAGCAGACCTTAAAGAAATCGAAAAGCAGGACTTTATTTTGACACCAGGTAGATATGTTGGTATTGAAGAAGTCGAGGACGACGGAGAACCATTTGAACAAAAGATGACACGCCTTACATCAGAGCTTTCAGATATGTTTGCAAAGTCTCATGAGTTGGAAGAAGAAATTCGTAAGAAATTGGGGGCGATTGGGTATGAAGTGTAAACTTGAAGATATTGTTGATGTAACAATGGGGCAATCACCCAAGTCTGAATATTATAACACAGAAGGAAAAGGTTATACGTTCTTGCAGGGAAACAGAACATTTGGATTTAAGTATCCAACATTCGATACATATACAACAGTAATGACTAAACCGGCAAAAGCTGGTGATGTCATAATGAGTGTGAGAGCACCGGTTGGGGATCTCAATATTACACCAGTTGATATGTGCTTAGGTCGAGGCGTTTGTTCATTAAGAATGAAGAATGGAAATCAAGACTTTCTATTCTATATGATGAAATACTATATTCCCCATTTACTAAAAAAAGAAAGTGGTACTGTCTTTGGTTCGGTAAATAGGAATGATATAAATGGTTTGGAAGTCAATATTCCTGAAGATGCACAAGTACAAAAGAAAATCGCTCGTTACTTGGAGATGATTGACGACAAGATAGAGCTTAATAATGCGATAAACAATAATTTAGCGGCTTAAATCTCGATGGTAGATACATCAAATTCGCCAGACATAAGTTTTGGAAGCAATGTGTCTCTAAGTTGTGATAATCGAGCATTCTCTTTTTGATTAGATACAACTATATCAGTCATCGGGATGACAAGTCCGTTAAATTTGATAAGAGTATCTTCATCAGGGAGAAGGAGTTCCAGAGCCTTGACGCGGTCCCTTGGCAGTTCGGTTTGTCCTGTACTTCCTGTGTGCTGAGCTTCAATTTCACTTTCGTGAGAGAATCCCCAGAAACCGATATAGCTTTGTAATATCGGAGCCTTGGGACGAACAATAGTTACATGGGAATCTACAGTCATGTTATTTGTATCAAACCAAACTTGAGCAACACGTCCCAGCGTTCCAGTACCTGTAGAATTGATAAGTAGATCACCTTTAGAAATCCATTTTTCATTAATCCTTTTTTGCAGGTGCCGCCGGGCGAGAGAAACATCAATGGTATGATCTCTGATGCATTTCTGATTAAGAACTATTTGATTGCTACTGTCATCATATTTAGGTGCAATACCTCTGGTAACTAAGCTGGAAAGTGCATCAATTGTTGTAATATGCCAACTTTCAGGGAGAACGCCATCTGAAAGTACATAATCACAGAACCAAGCTTTATAAACTGCTAGTGCTTGCTGAAGTAAATTATTGTTTATAATATATCCAATAACTTCCGTGGGTGGCGGGAGTTAATATCGGGGGACTTCCGCCCCATAGTAGTTGTTCTCTAAGAATATTCAAAGGAGAATTGACTGTGAAACAAGATTTAATCAAAGATGTTATTCAGGGAATGTTGCCTTACCTGAATAATGCACAAAATGAAAAATTGCAAGAGGTGTTGAAATACACCCTTGCAAATTATGAGGTAACGGAAAATCAAAGCAAAGAGAAATACTCGGAGCAGAACTATGTAGAACTGTTCCTATCGGCAAAACGAATAGAGGGTTGCTCTGAAAAATCGCTTAAATACTATAAGGCAACTATTGAAGCCATGCTTGATGAACTTCAAAAAGATGTTAAACACATAGTAACAGACGATATACGCGGATACTTGACAGAATATCAAGGAAAGAAGAAGTCAAGTAAGGTTACTATAGATAATATCCGCCGTATTCTGTCCAGCTTTTTCTCTTGGTTGGAGGACGAGGATTACATATTAAAAAGCCCGGTTAGACGCATACACAGAGTAAAAACCGGCACTAACATTAAGGAGACATACTCTGATGAAGCGTTGGAACTTATGAGGGATAACTGCACAGAACTTCGAGACTTGGCGATTATTGATATGCTTGCTTCAACAGGTATGCGTGTCGGCGAAATGGTACTGCTTAACCGAAATGATATTGATTTCAATGAGAGAGAATGTATCGTGTTTGGTAAAGGTAGTAAGGAACGAGTGATCTATTTTGACGCTCGTACAAAGATACATTTGCAGAACTACTTGGATAGCAGAGCGGACGATAATCCGGCATTGTTTGTATCGCTGAAATCGCCCCACAAAAGGTTGAAAATCGGCGGTGTTGAGGTTCGCCTTAGAGAATTTGGAAAGCAGTTAGGGCTTAACAAGGTGCACCCGCATAAGTTCAGGCGTACACTTGCAACTATGGCAATAGATAAAGGAATGCCAATTGAGCAGCTTCAACAACTATTGGGGCATAGAAAAATAGATACTACCTTGCAATACGCAATGGTGAAACAGAGCAATGTGAAAATTGCCCACCGAAAATACATTGGATAGAAAGGAAAAGATTATGTATGAATGGGAAAAGGTAAAAGTTGGCGATATTGGAAAAGTAATTACTGGAAAGACACCTAAAACCTATAATAGTGAATATTATGGTGGAAACATTCCTTTTCTTACCCCTTCAGATGATATGTCAGTTAAATATGTCAGAAGGACAAACAAATATATAACAGAGCTGGGGAGATTGTCGGTAAAAAATGCAACACTTCCAGCAAATGCAATATGTGTTAGTTGTATAGGTTCTGATTTGGGTAAAGTTGTTATTACGACACAAGAAACGGTAACAAATCAACAAATTAACTCCATTGTTGTGGATACAGACAAATTTGATATAGATTTTGTATATTACTCAATGCTTGAACTTGGAAAAGTACTTAATTTTCATAGTAAAACTTCAACCGCAGTTCCTATTGTTAATAAAAGTAGCTTTTCGCAGTACGAAATAGATTGTCCAAAATTGAATACGCAGAAAAGAATAGGGGCTATTTTATCGAGCATAGACAAGAAAATCGAAGAAAACAATCAGATAAACAATAATTTAGAGCAACAAGCCAAAGCTATCTTTTCAAATGAGTTTTTAACTCTTGAAACGCTACCTGATGGTTGGAAGCAAGCCAGTTTGATAGATATTGCAGACTATCTAAATGGTCTTGCTATGCAAAAATATCGTCCAACTGCTGACGAAACAGGTATTCCAGTTCTTAAAATTAAAGAACTTCGTCAAGGCTGTTGCGATGATAACAGCGAACTGTGTTCTCCAAGCATTAAAAGTGAGTATATCATTCACGATGGCGATGTTATCTTCTCTTGGTCAGGCAGTTTGTTAGTTGATTTTTGGTGTGGCGATATTTGTGGCTTGAATCAGCACTTATTTAAAGTAACATCTAATAATTATGACAAGTGGTTTTATTATGCTTGGACAAAACATCATCTTGACCGCTTCATAGCCATTGCCGCAGATAAAGCTACAACAATGGGACACATTAAGCGTGACGAACTTGCAAAAGCAGAAGTTCTTATTCCTAACGAAGCAGACTACAATCGAATAGGAGCTTTACTTCAGCCAATTTATGATTTAATTATCGCAAATCGTATAGAAAACAAAAGACTTGCTGAAACAAGGGACACGCTTCTACCCAAACTTATGACTGGAGAGATTGATATATCAGAGGTGGATTATGAATAAGAAAGACCTCTTAATACCTTTTAATGCTCCACTCCATTCACAAGACACAGAACTACAAACATACGGTTGCAGAGCCAACAATCCGGATATATGCGGAAATAATGGATTACCGAATGTCTGTTCCTTTTACTCGGAAGATTGTATTTGTAAAAAGCCGTCACGAGCTTGGAAAAAACAATATTACAAACTTAAAGACTAAGCCGCTAAATTATTGTTTAAAATTTGTTGAAAGGGGAAATATCTATGCTTAAAGATTGGAATTTCTGGTGTACTGTTATGACATCCATTGCGGCTTTCATCGCAATATATTTATCAGTCCGTCAAATTCAGCTAAGTAATAAACAGCAATTATTTGATCGACGATTGAAAGCATACATGTTGGTAAATGGTATTATTTCTCTTTGCAGAGAAAATTATATGTGGATTTCAGGAAAAAGAGAAGCAGAACCGCAACTAAATAATGATTTTTTCTTTATGAGCCTTACGAATAATGCATATATGGAATCACAGGCTAAGGCTATCCAACATCCGCTGGAACAACCATTTCACAACAATTTTTTGAAGAAACTAGAAGAACTTAGAAGTATGGCAATAGAGTTGGAGCTTATTTTCAAAGGTGATGTAGTACTGCCATATTGTGATTTTTTGAGAGATTATGAAAAAACATTAACTGCAATGTATAAGTATCAGATTATTATTAAAAAGATAAATGAAGAAAACAGCAAACACTCTAGGTCTTTAGAAGAGTTATCACAACTGTTTTCAGAGAAAAAATATAGAGATAGCCTTTATGTGGCATTGGATAAACTTAGAGAATCGTATGATGTGGTAGCGCAGGAAAACATCGAAAAGAAGCTGAGAAAACAGATTGCGTTGATATAAGGAGGAGAGATTTATGTCAGGATTATACACAGAAGCTGATTATGAAAATTCAGTTATAGAGCTATTTAGAAATGATTTAGGCTATGAATATGTTTATGGTCCTGATATAGAAAGAGATTTTTACAATCCACTATATGAGGATGTTCTGCTCGATTCTCTGTATCGTCTGAACAGATGTTTGCCTGATGATGCTATTCAGGATGCATTATTTAAGCTTAAAAACTTTGAAAACGGAGAACTTGTGCAGAAAAATGCTGCATTTATGGACTATCTGCAAAATGGCATTCCAGTAAGATATTTTGTAGATGGTGAGGAGCGTTCATCTATAGTTTATCTTGTTGACTACAAAAATCCTGACAATAATTCATTTATCATAGCGAATCAGTGGACTTTCATTGAAAATAGTAATAAGCGTCCTGATGTAATTCTCTTTTTAAATGGCTTGCCGGTTGTATTGGTTGAGTTGAAATCTCCTTCTCGTGAAGAAACGGATGCTTCGGAAGCATACAAACAGCTCCGTAATTATATGCAGGAAATCCCATCTATGTTTATTTATAATGCCATCTGCGTTATGAGCGACCAGTTGACATCTAAGGCAGGTACAATCACTTCAGGTGAAGACCGCTTTATGGAATGGAAAACGAAAGATGGAGATTATGAGAATACACAGT
>ENA-OURU01000783-OURU01000783.1-human-gut-metagenome-genome-assembly--contig:-NODE-783-length-45693-cov-5.037272_pt1 | contig 45693 bp, 36 predicted proteins | sample MGYA00242137_ERZ509064 | MGnify/ENA primary metagenome ERZ509064 (study PRJEB26280, sample SAMEA2338777) | human gut metagenome | biome: human gut; feature: human-associated habitat; material: faeces...
TAGTATACAGGTAAATCCACGAAGTTACAAAGTGGAGGTCATTACATATTGTCTAAATCAGCACAGTATTGTATATTTTCACTATTCCTTGTATAACGACATCTCACACCATTAACAACCATGACGGAGGCATGATGCAAAGTAGCTCTCACTCTATCATCTTCCCATCTTCGATCTTTATCACTCTGCCGCATTGCTCCGCTACAGCCAAATCATGGGTAACAATAACAATTGTTTTTCCCTGTTTGTTCAGATCAATAAATACTTTCATAATTTCTTTTGTTGTCTCCGTATCCAGCGCTCCTGTTGGCTCATCTGCCAAGATCAACGCAGGTTCATTTGCAATCGCTCTAGCAATTGCAACGCGCTGCTTCTGACCCCCGGAAAGATTACTCACAGGCTTATCGACAAAATCTTGCATCTGCACCATTTCAAGCATTTTGCGCGCGATTTCTTTCCTGTCTTTTTTCCGTTTTTTCTTACCTCTTGCTGCAAAATCCAACGGAATCATGACATTATCCAATGCCGTAAATTCTTCTATTAACGCAAAGTCCTGCATTACCATGCCAATCTTCTCATTACGAATTGCCGCCATCTTTCTTTCAGAAATTTTGCCAATTGTCATGTCATCAATACGATACTCTCCCGAATCGTATCCATCAATACAAGCAAGTATATGTAATAAGGTGGATTTTCCAGCTCCTGAGGTTCCAATAATGGCAACCATTTCTCCATCCTCTATCGTCAGCGATATTCCGTGGAGTGCCTCAAAAGCGTTACTCTTTCCTTTGTTATAGGTCTTTACAATATTATCAAGTTGAACCATTTTATTCTACCTCCCTTAAAATGTCCTCTGCCGATTTCTTCCCAATTAACAGAAAAGACAGCAAAATACTAAATACAACAAAAAGCACCATCATAGCGAAACACCCCAACAACTGCCATTTTCCTAAAGAAAAGACCATTCGATCTAACGCACCAATTTTCTCGCAAATAGCAATACATAACATGGTAAATAAAAATATCCCCATTTGCATCATAATCACGCTTTCCACATGAATCAACACGCATCTTTTCCAAGTGAAACCCATCATATAATAAATGGAATAATTGTGCATGTTTTGTCGTATCATAATAACGGTACTGCTAATGATAGACATCAACGTAAGAATGATCATCGCAATCAAAATAGGAATTAACATATTCATCTGATTCATAATATATTCCATACTGTTTTCCCGCATTTCTGCGGATGTATGACGAAATTCATATCTTCCATTCACTGCAAGATATTTTGAATTATAATCTTTTTCCTTCTGTGTAATTCCTTTCTCATATTGTATAAAACATGGGCCTGAAATGATATATGGCCATATACAGGTTTCACCCTCTATTAAATTTTCTTGTTCCGTTTTCGCATGGATCTTATTATTATGTTCAATGTCTCTCTTGGATACAAAGACAATTGCCCTTTCCTCTTCATCCCTGTTAAACGGATAATAATAATCTCTGAAATCAGAATATTCACCATAATGCATCGTACGCATGATCGGACTGGCTCCATCTGCAAGAATCCCCACTATCTTAGCCTGAACCGGTTGTGATAACTTGTATTCTCTCGAATCTTTTACCACATCAGAAGTTGTCAAAGTTATGACCTCTCCCACTTTATGAGTGTCATCCTTTTGCGCCAACACAATCTCGATCATATCCGTATCTGCATCCTCTGTTCTAAGCCAGCGTCCTGATTCTATCTCAGGAGTATATGCTGCGATCAACTCATCATCATAACCAATAACCGGAGACCATGTTCCCAATTCTTCCTTTTTATTGTCAATGTCAAATGTCATCTGTACATCATAGGAGCTTACCATATGTGCTTTTTTTAAGCTTTTTTCTACATCAGAAGATTCTGTAAACGGAAGATACCGCTGCCCGTTTCTGCCTAGCAGATCATTTATATGCATATTCAAACCATCGCCCTGAAAGAAGCATTCCAACGGCTTATATTTTTCATACCTCGATGTAATTGCAGAGATAATGCTGACGAGCATGATGAACACAATTACTATTTGGAAAAAAATCAGCACCGTCATAAGTTTATTTTTTTTCTGTTCAAACATTGCATATTTCAATTTCATCGGGCCCCTCCTTTCACATCTAACTCTTTGTCTGTTTTTAATGCATATATGATCATAAAAAGTAATATTAACAAAGACAGTATAAAATAAATAGAAAATAAAACCATATAAACATAACTGCTATAGCTATTACTCATATAGTCATAATATTTTGATACTTTTTTCAAAATTACATGCTCAAACAACAAAACACCGATAACATAAGCTGGTACCGTCAAAACCACACATTCTCCCAAATACAATAATACTACTCTCGCAAAACTCATTCCGCAAATCCGGTAAACCATAAGTGACTGTTTTCTGCTGGAAAGAATATAACGATACAAAATCGCAAAATTTATTGCCGAGACAATGGTAATAAAAATCGTCACCATAATAATCGTATTATAAAGATACACTGCATCATCATCCGGAAGATTTGCCGGCTCAACTACTGCCCTGTCTCCCAAAATTTTATTTGTTTTTTCTACTACAAGATTGTACTGTTCCTGTCGAATTGGTTTCTTAAAATGGAATACTAATCTCTGGTGAAAAAGGGTTGTATCCTCTAAAGAGGTGACCGGTATAGTAGGTCTATCAACATCAATAATGCCATAGGCAATAATTTTATAATCCTTCCCCTGAATATGCAGCGTATTTTTATCGACTGCCATCCGATTACTGACAGGAGATGACATCGTATTCCAATGGAGATAATCCCAACAAATAGCAACTTTCTCCCCGTTCCGATATTCTTTGTCTGTAAAATACCTCCCACTTTCCAGCATGGCGTTATTCTCTATTTCTTTTTCATATTCATCACTATTAATAATCGTCCCATCCTTCACCGAAAAGTTCATACGAAACGGTAATTGATCTACGATCGCTGTTGCTTCAATATATTTCAATTTATCTGTAAAAGAATTATTAAATTCAACCACATATTTCTTTAACAAATTCATCGTTATATAATTGTCTGCAGAATCAACTGGTTTGAAATAACTTTCATCAACATTTAATTCCTTATCGGATTCTTCATCAAAATCCCCTTGCAAACTCAATGCAATTTCTCTCTCATCTGACAGATCATATTCTTTCTTTAACTGATAGTTCTGATATAATCCATACGAAAAATGAATCATAATACAAGAACAAATGACAGAAAAAACCGTCAAAATAAATATGAGTTTTTTATGTTTAAAAAAGTTCTTTATGTTGCACCAAATATATTTCATGGAGTACCCCCTACAAAAGCAACGCCAGCGCTTTGCTTTGCAAGAATTGCTAAAGCAATTCTTGGTGGCATAACACCACACTATGAGCAGTTTCCTATAAGGATTAGGGTGTTAAAAGTCCATTTTCATGACGGAGATATTTTTTTGAAGATTTGCGCTACAATATCTTGAGGCGATGCGGCGCATCGTTGATAGATATTGTGGTCAAAGATTCGAGAAAATAGCCCGTCAGGGAAATTCAGACCTTTTGACACCCTAATCCTATAAAGTAAAAAAGGACTGCTGCATCACATAACTGCCTACAGCAATCCTTTCTCATTTATCCGACTATTATTAGTTGCATTTCTCCGGCTCCGGATAATCCACGCCGAAAGTATCAACGGTCACTTCGATGATCATCTGTGGCTCAACCGGTCTGTCGCCAGCATCCGTAGCTACTGTAGCGATCGCATCAACAACATCCTGTCCCTCGGTCACTTTACCAAAAGCTGCATAGGCACCGTCCAAATGAGGTGCATCTTTATGCATGATAAAGAACTGGGATCCTGCTGAGTTTGGCATCATGGAACGAGCCATGGAAAGCACTCCTGCTGTATGCTTCAGGTTATTCTCATAACCGTTCTGTGCAAACTCACCGCGGATATGGTATCCCGGTCCACCGGTTCCAATACCATCCGGATCTCCACCCTGGATCATAAAGCCATTGATTACACGATGGAAGATCAATCCATTGTAAAATCCCTTATTGATCAAAGAGATAAAATTGTTGACTGTGATCGGAGCAACCTCCGGATATAACTCTGCCGTGATCGTTCCTGCTGTCGTTTTCATCGTAATAACTGGATTTGTTGCCATAATAATTCTCCATTCCCCCGACATCCATAAATACCGGACTGTCAAGTGTAGTATTTAATTTTTTGTAGAAAAAATAGAGGCAATGTACCCATTGCCTCCACGTATGTATCCTTTAGCCAATTACTTTCTTAACTGCCTCTAATACACGATCTGCCTGAAATGGTTTAACAATAAAGTCCTTCGCACCATTCTGAATTGCTTCAATTACCATTGCCTGCTGTCCCATTGCAGAGCACATAATAACATTAGCACCTGCGTCAGCCTCTTTGATCTTCTTCAATGCCTGAATACCATCCATCTCCGGCATTGTGATATCAAGCGTAACTAAATCCGGTTTTAACTCCGCATACTTCTGTACTGCTACGACACCATTTTCTGCTTCCCCTACTACATTATAACCACCTTTTGTCAAGATATCCTTAACCATCATACGCATGAAGGCAGCATCATCTACGATTAAAATATTATTGCCCATGATCATTCTCCCTTACATTTATAGTATCTACTTCATTCTATGTTGAATATCTAAATCTGCACTACTCAACAAACTACCTATTCATTATATCTGCTTTCCCTGTATCTGTCAAGGAAAACAGACCCGGAAAGTCATCCTTTCAAGAAATGAAATTTCCTACCCTGCCATTAAAAATACTTTGGATTGCCCCATAAATTTCGACGGCGAAGATCAATATATTCACTATACGCCCGGTCTAATATCTGCTTTTCATTAGAAAACTTTAACAGATGATAAGCCTCGTGAAACTTATAATATCCGGAATCCACAAAATATTCTTCCTGTTGCGGTCTACTGTAATAACTGTCTGCCATCATCAAGTACCAATGTACATCTTTGACAACAGTGTCTCCTGCCGCAGTAAACGAATACTGGCTCTTTCCAACGTAGCTGATGATACTGGCATCAGCACCACTCTCTTCCTTTACTTCACGGAGTGCCGTTTCTTTATACTCTTCGCCAAGTTCCACAGTCCCTTTCGGCAGAACCCATCCTTCGTAACGATTTCTGTAATTCTTGTACAAAAGCAATATCTTGCCTCTGTGTATCACCACACCGCCACAACTGGTTGCTTCTATCATTGCATTTCCTCCTTCGTGCGGTTACTTTTCTTGCGTATAGTATACTATCATTCTACCATAAATGCAATGCTAACCATTATTTCGAAAGGTACTCCCGAAACATCTTTTTTGCAATCGGAACCGCGTATTTTCCGCCGGTTCCGGCACCTTCCACAACAATACTGACAACTAATTTTGGATGATTACTCGGTGCAAATCCGACAAACCATGCATGTGTTGTACCATCCGAATCCGCCTCCGCAGAACCGGTCTTTCCTGCCACCTGATACGCAGATGTCTTTAGCAGCGTTCCCGTTCCTTCATTTACCACTTTTTCCATCATTCCGGTCATTGCTTCCGTAACCCATTCATCCACGAGTTTTCCCTGTGACTTCGGCTTATACTGCTTAACGATACGTCCATCCGCACTTTCTACACGGTCTACCACATATGGTTTCATCATCTCGCCACCGTTTGCAACCATCGCAGTGATCATTGCGTTTTCTAATGGCGTGATCAACGTCTTACCCTGTCCGATCGCTGTCTGCGTCACTTCTGCAGCATCTGACTTGGCATTCAACGCAAATCGACTCTTGTTAGCCTCAAACTCCACAGATGGTTTTTGATTAAAATAAAGCTTCTCACAAAACTTACGGTAGGCATTAAGATCGAGTCTTGTTCCAATGTCTGCAAAGGCACCGTTGCAAGACTTTGCAAATGCAGTTGGCAGGGACAGTCTTCCATGCCATTCTCTGCTATAGCAGTTGATCCTGCTGCCGGAAAACACTTTGGTTCCTTTGCAGCGATAACGATACTCCTTATAGCTATCCGGATTTTCCATCATATATTCCATCGCTGTCACAATCTTAAACGTAGATCCCGGCGGATAAAGTCCCTGCGATGCACGATTGACTAATTTAGATTCTTCCTCATCGTCCCGAACCAGCGATTGCCAGTTTTTTAAGACAGTGTTCGGATCATAAGCCGGTTTAGAAACCATCGCCAAGATCTTGCCGGTATCCGGCTCTAAAGCTACGACTGCTCCACGGTAATCTCCAAGTGCATCGTACGCCACTCTTTGCAATCCCGCATCCAACGTCGTATAGACCGAATCGCCCATATTTTTTTCACCGCGCAATGTATTGCCAAGCTGTGTAAACGGATTCACGTGTGATGTCAGCATCGGATAACACTGCGACAGCTCAATTCCTGTCATACTATTATCCGTTCTCCCCACAACATGACAAAATTTCTTTTTTTCCGGATACGATCGGTATTCGTTGCCGTCATCATCCGTCACAGTCTCCGCAAGCACCTCACCGTCCTGAGAATAAATACTTCCCTTCGTAATCTTTTCTGCTAATATCTTCTGGCGTTTATTGTGTGAATTATTAATTACTTTTTCACTGTCCACTGCCGTAAAATACGCCAAATATCCCGCCATCGCCAAAAACAAAGTCACAAAGGCATATGTGATAAATAAAATCTGTCTATTGCCTCGTTTGCGCTCTTTTTGAAGCTGCTTCTGTGCCTGTTTATCGGACCTGCGTCTGGCTGAGGCGCTTTCTCTTGGCGGATGTATTTCGTCCACGCTGTTCTTTCTGATATTGCTCCTTCGACCCATCTTGATCCTCCTCTTCAAAATTCAACACATACATCCCTTGTATAATGCAAAACAGTATGATCGTGCTCATCACAGAACTTCCGCCATAACTTATCAACGGTAATGTAACTCCTGTCGATGGAATAAATTTAGTAACTCCACCAATCGTCAAAAACACTTGAAAAATATATTCTACCGCTAATCCAAGGGCTGTCAGCTTATAGAAACGTCTTTTCATCTTGAGTGCAATGTTTACAAACAATACAAAGCAGCTGATCTCTACCAATATCAGACAGATTGCAAAAATAACACCCAACTCCTCGCAGATTGCCGAAAAAATAAAATCACTGGATGCCACCGGAATAGAATTTGGCATTCCCTCTCCAAGACCCATGCCAAACCACCCACCAGTGCCTATGGCAAATAGTGATCTTGCAACCTGATATCCCTCATTGTCAATCGTACTCCATGGATCCTGCCATGCAAGCACACGAACCTGAACATGTGAAAAGAGTCTCCACGCCACGACTGCTGCCAAAGTTCCCGCTGCCAATGCTGAGATCAAATACAACGAATTTTGACTTGCCACATACAATACGATCACATAGGTGATAAAAAAGATCAACGCTGCACCAAGATCCTTTTGCACAACAAGTATCAACACATGTGCAGCCGCTGCTACAGAAACCTTGACCACATCAACAAACTGCACAGAGCGCGCTAACAGTGCTGCTACAAAAAACACAAAAATAATCTTTACAAATTCTGAAGGCTGCATCGCAAAACCTCCGATCTGAATCCAGTTTTTTGCACCATACCGCTCCACACCGATCACAAAAACAAGTGCTAACATTGCCAGACCGATTCCAGCATACCACCACCCAAACCGGTCAAAATAAGAAAACCGTTCGATCATCCACGGTATAAACAGACCTGCCACGCAGATCACCGATGCAAAAATCATTTGCCGCATTGCAAAATCCATATTCAATCGCTCGATCATCAAAAATCCAATTGTAAGCAACATTAACATATTGTTCATCACTAACTTGGACAGGTTCTGATACACATAGGAATACGCCTTGTCCACCAACACCAAAAAAACGACCTGTGCCACATAGAAAAGAACAATTTTTATCGACAGACTGTTCAAAAATAATACTAGCGAACAGATAAAATGTATCGTAAACATGATCTTTTTCTGTCGTCTGTATATTTCCTCTTTGCGCTCCATGTTTTTGCCAATAAATACTGTAAAACAATGCCATGTATAAACCGCAAAAACAATAATGATAATATATTTTGATATTCCCACTAATACGGAATGCAGTACCGCGATCGCATCTACATTACCAAATATACTCATTAATTTCTGCGCCGCTTCCTTTTTATCCATACCGATAACCATACCCTTCCATTTCTGTGCAGACCGACTGTCTGCCGACACTGGTCTGCCTTTTATTACTGTATTCCCTACTGAATCCCTGCATCGAAATGTCCACGACAGTGATCCCGGATGATTTCATCCTTTAGCACTGCATGTACCTCTTCTGCCGTCTCTGTGGTAAATTCAAAGCGCACCTGATGCACTTCTTCCCAAAATTCCCGCTCCATAGAGCATGGTATTTGAAACGGTTCCTCCCGATATATTATATTATAACAATATTTGCAACAGTTGCGTACAATATACCGCCTTCCCTTTTCTCCCGCAAATACTTTTGCCATCGCCTTACCAGAGTTCTTCAGACAGGCTTTTATATTGCGGAAAATACACTGTGCCGATACCATCAACGGAATCCTGCCATAGCAGATCCACTGCATATCCCTTCCGTCTGTTACAGCCGCAAGTTCACGCTTTGTCAGCTCCCACGGTGCCGTAAACTGTGTAATTCCCTGTTCCCGCCACCAGACAGCTGCCTCCGAATTCATAATATACATATTGGCATCCAGACGAATCCTCTCCGGTTTTACTCCTATATCACATAACAGTTGGTATCCCTCTTGACTGCGAACCAGATAACCGTCTGGTGAAACATTCTTTAATAGTGCTCGATACTCCGTGATCGCCTGCGCACGGAGTATCGTCGGCAACGCAAGTACCGCCCGCTTCTTACTTTCCTTAATCCGCTGCAACAGCACCTCGATCACTGCATTATCTAACCATTCTTCCCTCAGGATCACTTCCTGTATACAATCGTGCTGTAAGACGGCATACAACTGTTTCTCATCGGATACCGCCGCACTTTGCTGCACATCCTTTGGGTCTCTAGGTTCCGAAATCAAGGCATCTTCTTGTGCGCCTGCCTTGATCTCTGCCTGCATCTGCCTGATCCGCTCTTCGTCAACCTCCCGGCTGCCGAGACGTTCCAAGCGATCCTGCAGACCCGTCAAAGCATTTCTTCGCAGTTTCTTAAATTCCCCAATCGGGACAAAGACATCCGCTCCCAGATCAACGTCGAGACTTCCCCATTCAAACGGTGTCTCCCCGGTCTGGGATAACACTCTGACAACGTCTTCTTTGGCAACAGCACGTTTCACCGCATTCTCCGCAATCATTCCTGTTACCGCAAATATTTCATTTTCATATTCACACTGCAGGAGGATTGGCTCTCCGGCAACAATTCGGATCTGCCCATTTATAGTAAGCTTCGGCGTGCTCTCTACGAAATCTTGCCGTATTTCCTCTAACAATACCTGATGTCTGGTACGAAACACCCGATCACCCTTCGCAATCCGGCAGCCTTTCTGATAGCGCGTCTGCACAAGCTCACCCACATGATAGGAAGATCCCGTCGTGTATTCATAGATACTGACACCGTCCGCACCGCGAAATTCTAACACATCCTGTTCAAATATCGGGCGTTCCAATCGATAACGCACCTGATGTTTATCCACATCCTGCACCGTTCCCACACAAACGCCTCCATGCTTTGGACGCTTATCCGCTAACATCTGCTCCGGCTTTTCCTCGAGATAGCCATCAGTAAATCCTTCTCGATTGTATATTTCGGCAAGCTTACGTAGATCATCTTCCCACTCTGCCGCATGCTCCTGCTGCCAGACCCGATATTTTGCAGAACCCAGTTCCAAATACAGATCCCGGTATTTGCGATACATAGCTGTCACATACGCCGTATACTCCGGCCGCTTCATTCTGCCTTCGATCTTGAACGAATCGATCCCTGCCTCGATCATCTCTCCGAGCAAAGGTAGTGCGCACAACTCCTTTGGGCTTAACAGATAACGTTTGCTGCCATCTATATCATATTGCATTCTGCACGGCTGTGCGCAGCGTCCTCTGTTGCCACTACGACCACCCTGCATACTGCTCATCAAACATTGACCGGAATAGCAATAGCACAATGCACCATGTACAAACACTTCCAACTCCATCTTCGTCTGCTGCCGCATTTGCTGCAGTTCCGTCAGCGACAGTTCTCTTGCCGGAACGATCCGCGTTACACCGTAAGCAGCTAATCGATCATCCACTCCCATACCGGAGGTCAAGGTCATTTGCGTACTTGCATGAATATCCAGATCCGGGAAGCACTGGTGGATCACTCGTAAAACGCCCATATCCTGCACGATCACAGCGTCAAGCCCCGCCTCGTAATACGGCCGCAAAAACGTAGGAAGGCTCTGCAATTCCTGTTCCTTCAACAGGGTGTTTACCGTCATATAAAGCTTTACTCCGTACAAGTGGCAATATCGTATCGCTGCCACCATTTCATCCTCTTCCGGATTCTGAGCATATGCTCTGGCACCAAACTTGGACCCTCCCATATACACAGCATCACAGCCTGCGGCTACTGCCGCTTTAAGGCTCTCCATCGATCCTGCCGGAGCAAGGATCTCAGGCACTCCTATTCTGCGTTTTGTTCTATTCTGCATCATCCAGTTCTCCATACTTTAAGAAAGAAGGGACTGTTGTGCATAGACCCAGTCCCTCTCCAATTATCGTTATATTTATTACCGTCTTTTCTTGCGACTGCTGCGCGACGTTTTCCTGACAGGCTCTTTCTTGCCGATTGTTGCTGCTATCTCTTGCCCGATTTCTTCCGGACTTTTGGCCTCCTCAGCAACATTGTCTGTCTGTTCCACTGTTACCGCCGCTTCTGTATCCTCTGAATGCGTCACATCTTCGGCGACATCCTGTTTCTCAACGTTCTCCTCTTTGTCTGCATTTTCCGGAGCAGTCTGCTGTGTAGCTGTCAACTCTGCTGATGGTTTAGTATCTGCAGCCACATCTACTGTCTCTTCCTTTTGCACAACTTCTTTAGCAATCTCTTTCCGCAGCTGCTCTAACTCTGTCTCCAAGCGAATTGCTCGATGTTCTTCGGATTCTTTTTCCTGCTCAAGCTTCTTAACGGCATCTTTGGCTTCTTGAAGTTCCCGCTGCATCGATATCATCTCGTGTTTCATATCAAACAGCTCTTTTTCCATATCTTCATTATCCTGCTTAAGCTCCCGGATCGTGTTCTGTGCTTTCTGATAATCATCGGAAAGATTAATAGCAAGCAAGACATTCTTAAGCTCCGTCTCAAGTCTTGCATAACCCTCCTGTGCACGAAACTCTGCTATCTTGCCATTGATATGCATCGCAATGCGCTGTAAATAATCACTGCTTTCATAACCACTTAACGTATATGGCTTACCGCCGATCACCACTTCGACATCAATCTTTTTATTCATCGATCTCCTCATCCCTTTCTTCCGGTGCCTCTTGTGGCTCTTCCTCTTCCATTGCATTCACACCGGTAAGTTCCGCCTTATTGTGGCGAATAATATCCAAATGACCGCGAAGTGCTGTCTCTAGTGCTCTGGAATTGCTTACTGCACTCTCGCATGCTCTGGCGATCGCTTTTTCTGCCATCTCTAACATATCTGTCGTATAATAAATAGCTCCATTGCCAATTTCTTCGGCCTGACGTCTTGCCGTATCAATGATCGCCTGTGCCTCTGCATTCGCACGCGCTACCGTCTCTTCTGCCTGCTGATATGCTTCCTGCATGATCGCATGTTCCTCTACCATTGCTTTGTACTGCTCCTGCGCATCCAACTTGATCGCATCCGCTTTTGCCTCAGCATCCTCCAAAATGGCATCTCGCTGACTAAGCATTTTCTGATAACGCGTAATCTCCTCCGGTACATCACGGCGCAGATCATCTAACAGATCATACAGATCATTCTTCGGCACAACAACCTTGGACTGTGATAACGCCTGCGGTTTACAACTCTCAACAAATGCATAAATATCTTCGATTTTTTGTTCAATTCTACTGCTTACCATATGTACCTCCTTGCGGCATATTGCCTGTTTATATTATCTGTTATCTGTGTTCCTATCCAACAAAAACTGCTGTACAGAAGGCGGCACCAATCCGGTGATGTCTCCACCAAACTGAATAATTTCTTTAACACCACTGGAACTGATATAAGAATGTTCCGGCGAAGTCGCCAAAAATACCGTATCTACCTGTGCATTCAAATGACGGTTTGTCTGTGCCAACGGCAATTCATACTCAAAATCTGCCGCAGTACGCAAACCGCGGATCACTGCGCAGGCATCCATCTTATCTACAAAATCAATCAACAATCCATCAAAAGCTTCTATGCGCACGCCCGGAATCTCTGCTGTCAACTCCTGCAGTAGAGATACCCTCTCTGCCACTGTGCAAAGCGGCTGCTTGGCTGCATTGCGAAGCACACCAACAATAACTTCATCGAACATTTTGGCAGAACGCACGATCAAATCCATATGTCCTACCGTCACCGGATCAAAACTTCCGGGAAATACTGCTCTGTTCATAGTTTTCTTGTCCCTCATTTTCTGATTCTCTACGCCTCTGTCTCACTAGATACCCGCAAAAAGACATGACGATTCGTCTTATACTCTTTGATACGCTCTACCTCGCAGCCCAGCTCATACATATAATCTACATCCGTATCTAACGCTGTCTCGACGATGATCAAAGATCCGGCCTTCACCAGAGAAGACTGCAGCAAATATGGTACGATCCGCTCTTCCAGATCCAAATGGTACGGCGGATCCATAAAGATAATATCAAACGGTTGTCCTGCCTGTTCCAAACGGCGCAGAGCCTGCATCACGTCCATCGGCATGACCCGTGATCTGTCATCCATCTTCGTATGCTGTACATTCTGCTTAATGCAGCGGACCGCTTCCCGATCTTTCTCTACCATAACCGCTTCCTTTGCGCCACGGCTAAGCGCCTCGATCGCTATTCCACCACTTCCGCTAAACAAATCTAAAAAACGGCATCCTGCAATGTCCCATTGCAATATATTAAATAATGTCTCCTTAATGCGATTCGTAGTAGGTCTGGTATTCTTTCCAGACGGAACGATCAAATTAAAGCCTCGCACGGAACCAGCCACTACTCTCATATTCATCCAATCCTCATTTCTCGTATTATATATAAAGTGCATCGTAATAAGTGACCTTGTAACGTCACTCTGCTGCACCCCATTTTAGCATAATCATGCGATGTGGTCAAACAACTTCCACATCTTCCCGCTGAATTTTCATCAAATCTTCACGACTTGGTGCAGACAGTCTGACAAGACGATTTGCCTGATTGATCACGATCTTTTCAAACAGATTACGAATTCCTCTGGCATTTCCAAATACATTCCACTCTTCTTCCGTTTTTGCCTGCAACGACAAAAGCACCGCCTCTCTGGCAGATTCTTCCAATTGCAGTCCAGCCTTATCGGCCATTGCATCTAGGATCGCTATGAGCTCTTCCTTCGAATAATCCGGAAAATCGATAAATTTGTTAAATCGCGATACTAAACCCGTATTGCATTTCAAAAATGACTGCATTTCTTCTGTATAACCTGCCACAATGACGATCAGATCATCGCGGTGGTCTTCCATCAATTTTACTAATGTATCCACTGCTTCCATACCAAAATCATTCGGAACATCAGGATTGACCAGGGCATATGCTTCATCAATAAAAAGAATCCCCCCAACTGCCTGCTCGACCAATTCGTGCACCTTAAGTGCCGTCTGGCCGACATATCCTGCCACAAGCCCGGAGCGGTCCGTTTCAATAAAGGTTCCCTTGGATAAGATCCCAAGCTCCCGATAGATTTTTGCCACCAATCTCGCCACCGTCGTTTTGCCGGTTCCCGGTGCACCGGTAAATACCATGTGATATGACATATCCATTTGCGGAAGTCCCATCGTTTCCCGAAGCTTGCGAATACGGATCAAGTTAACCAGAGACCGGATCTCATCCTTTACCCCCTGCAAACCAACCAACGCATTCAGCTCATCTAACAGGCATTGCAGACGCTCCTCCTGCTCTTTGCGTTCTGCCTCCTCACGTTCCTGAATACGTTTTTTAACTGCCTGAAACTGCTTACGCGCCATTTCCTGCTGTAACTGTTCCTCCAGCTTGTCCTGCCTTACATTCCATTCATTGCTCGCCTGTGCGGCTGCCGGTGACTCTGCCATCACTTCTGCAGACTGCTTTTTTACCGGGACATGCAGCCATCTTGTATCATCTAGAATGTCCGTCCCATATAATTTGTGAAACAGATACTCTTCCGTATTCCAAGCATCCTTTGTATCCACAAATACACTTACCCTGTCATAAAATTCACGTACAAACCGGCGCGTCAGAACACTTTCCCGATCCACCATATACGCCATACACAAAATGATATTGACAAAGGAATCCAAAAACTGCTCTCCGGTATGCTGCATATATTCATCGTCATAAGCTGCACACAGCTGTAAAAGCACCGGCGGAAATCCGCAAAACCGTCTGCACTCCTCAATCAACTCTCCGTTCACAGGGATCTCCGGTGAAACTGCTAATAGATTGGAATCCGTGATAATAGCAATATACTCTCTTTCACTTTCTGTCACAATGCCCTCTGCCGCTGCAAAAGTCACTAGTACAGACTGCACGTAACGATCTAAGATCATTTTAGCGGACTGTTTCATAACCTGTCTTGCCTGCTCCCAGAGACCGCTGCGTTCCAAATTTTCACAAAAAAGGCATAGCCGGTCATAGTTTGACCGCCCAATCTGCAGTAATCTATCTGTCGTATACCCTGCCTGCACCATATGCAACCTCCCTTACCGTTCCAACACACAATTAAATTAAGTGTACTATTTTTACCTTCAAAATGCAATGTTCTTACAAAAAGATCTCGTCGGTGTAGGTTTGTATTTTTTCACGCAATCCCCGATACTTTTTGCACATTTCTATTATATCCGTCCGCTCAAATCCAGCCGCCGCTTCATTTGCCTGTTTTAGTATTGCTGCATCCTGATAAATATCTGCCAGCTTAAAATTCAAGTCTCCACTCTGTCGGATGCCAAACAGATCCCCGGGGCCGCGCAGTTTCAAATCTTCTTCTGCAACCAGGAATCCATCATTGGACTGCTCTAGCACCTGCAGTCTCTGCTTCGTTTCTTTGGAAGGTTTGCCCATCATAAAAATACAATAAGACTGCGCCGAACCTCTTCCGACACGTCCACGAAGCTGATGTAACTGTGCCAAACCAAACCGTTCTGCATTTTCGACCATCATCACTGTGGCATTTGGCACATTGATACCAACTTCGATCACCGTCGTAGATACCAAAACATCAATCGCTCCAGAGACAAATCGCTCCATGATCTCATTTTTTTGTGCCGGTTTCATCTTGCCATGCAGCACTTCGATCCGTATCGTAGTCGACATCTCTTCCCGCAGTGTCTGAGCATAATCCGTGACATTTTCCGCCTCCATATTCTCGCTTTCCTCCACCATCGGACAGATCACATATGCTTGATGCCCTTTTTCTACTTCTTTCTCAATGAATCGATACGACTGCGGACGATATCCGGTATCCACAACACAGTTTTGAATTGGAAGTCTACCCTTAGGAAGTCCTTTGATAACTGAAATATCCAGTTCTCCGTATAAAATGATCGCTAACGTGCGTGGGATCGGTGTGGCACTCATGACCAACATATGTGGTGTATGCCCTTTTGCATAAAAACTTTCGCGCTGACGCACACCAAAACGGTGCTGTTCATCGGTGACGATCATCGCAAGATCCTTATACTCTACCTTATCCTGAATGAGCGCTTGCGTTCCTACTACAATATCAATCTCTCCCGCTGCGATCTGAGCCTGCATATCGCGCTTTGCCGCTGCCGTCATAGAACCGGTCAAAAGACCGACTCGAACCTGCAAGGGATCAAACATTTCGCAAAATGTCTCATAATGCTGCTCTGCCAACACTTCTGTCGGCACCATGATCGCCCCTTGATGTCCCTGCTCCACAGCTATTAGCAACGCAATCTGTGCAACAATGGTTTTACCGGATCCAACATCGCCCTGGATCAATCGATTCATCACAAATCCTGATGAAACATCTGCCGCGATCTCGTCCACTGCCTGTTTCTGTCCCTCTGTCAGCTCATAAGGAAGGTTCTCTAGCAGTGCAAATACTTTATCCCCCGGATGCAGTATATAGTCTGATGGTTTTTGATGACGATTTTGTTTCATCTGATGCATTGCCAGCGTAAATAAAAAGAACTCCTCGAAAACCAAACGGTTCCTTGCAGCAAAAAAATCCGCTTCCTTTGACGGAAAATGAATATCCTGCAACGCTTTTTTATGCAGTACAAGATTATATTTTTTACGCATATCCAGCGGAAGGAACTCTGCATCCAACTCAGCCTGCGATAGTGCTTGATCTACAGCTTTTTTGATCGCATTGTTTGTCAGTCCCGCTGTCAATGGGTACAACGGCTGCAAGCGGTACAACATACTGCGGTATTCCTCATACTGCAGCATTTTGGGCTGCTGCAACATCAGACGTCCCCGTTTTGATATGACTTTTCCTCGCAAAAGATAATGTGTTCCCATTTTAAGAGAACGGAGTAAATATGGCATATTAAACCAACTCACTGGAATAGAGCCACTGGAATCCCTCATCGTACAGCTTACAATCTTAAGATTACGTACATAACTGATCTTAGGCTTAGCTGCCAGGCTTACATCCAGAACGATCACATTTCCGTCCACCGCTTCCGATACCGGCTGTACCGGCTTATACACATCATATTGTCTTGGATAATGAGCAAGCAGATCTCCGATCGTATAAATTCCCAGCTTTGCATACAAACTTTCTGCTTTTTGTCCCACCCCTTTTATATTGCGTATACTATCCCTCTCTCTCAACGATGTCTCCTCCCTCCGTAGCTCGAAAATCATCCATCACTTTACAGTTACTCCGGCTTTAGAAGATTTAGAGTCTCTATTGAAAAAGGATCATCACGCTGCTCTGTCCGACCAGTATGACAACCCTTTCTCGAAAACGTTTCTTAATACTCGCTTATTACTCTACAGAAATAAAGTAAGAATATACCGGCTGACCACCGTACTGTACTTCTACTTCAACATCTTCATGTGTGTTCTCAATATCCTCTGCAAGCTGCTCTGCCTGTTCCTTCGTTGCATCACTGCCATAATACAGACTGACTAACTCAGAGTCCTCATCTAACAGAGACTCGATCAATTCCTTTGCTGTACCTTGCAGATCACTGCCAACCGATACGATCGTCTTATCAGTAAGGCCCATAAAGTCACCCTGCTTAATATCTTTGCCATCCATATTCGTATCACGAACCGCATACGTAACCTGACCGGATTTGATCAATTGCATCTCTTCTTCCATAGATTCTGCATTTTCTGCAGCAGATCTTCCACTGACAAAACTGATCATTGCAGCAATTCCCTGCGGAATGTTTTTGGACGGAACGACGTACACTTCCTTATCTTCTGTCAGATTCTTTGCCTGATTTGCTGCCAAAATAATATTTCCATTATTTGGCAAAACAAAGATATTATCTGCATTCACCTGCTCAATTGCAGATAATACATCATCCGTACTTGGGTTCATTGTCTGTCCGCCTTCGATCACATAATCCACTCCAAGATCACGGAAAATATCTGCCAATCCATCTCCGGCTGCTACGGCAATAAAACCATTTTCTTTACGTGGCTCCTCTTTCTTTGGTGCGCTTGCCGACTCGGCCACTTTCTGTGCATCTCGTATCACCTTTTCCTGATGCTCCTCACGCATATTGTCAATCTTCATGCTGGTCAAAGAACCATACGTAAGTGCTTTCTGAATCGCCAGACCCGGATCATTGGTGTGTACATGTACCTTTACAATATCATAATCAGCTACTACTACAACGCAGTCACCGATCTTCTGCAAATATTCCTTAAGCTGACTCTCGACTACATCTTCGCCGCGTTCCAGCATAATGATAAATTCCGTACAATAACCAAAGCGGATATCCTCTTCTTCAGAAGCGCCGACAGATCCATTAACCACGCGGGTTGCTGTACCTGTATTCACTGTGAAATCCGTTGCCTTACCCTTCAAGGCATCGAGCGCACCGCGAATAAATGTCATCAAACCTTCCCCGCCAGAATCAACAACTCCTGCCTGCTTCAGTACCGGCAGCAATTCCGGTGTCTGCAGCAATGCTTCCTCCATTTCAGCAGCGACTTCATCGCAGAATTTGATAATATCGTCCGTATCTCCGTTCACTAACAGATCCATCGACTTGTCCGCTCCTGCCTTTGCAACGGTAAGGATCGTACCCTCTTTCGGTTTCATGACTGCTTTGTATGCCGTTTCTGCAGCATGCTGCACGCCATTTCCTAACGCTGTCACATCGATAATATCTAATCCCTTTAATTCTTTGACAAAACCGCGAAAGATCTGGGACATGATAACGCCGGAATTTCCTCTTGCTCCTCTAAGTGAACCACTGGAAATCGCTTTGCCCAATTCGGTCAATGTCGGATTCTGAAGATTGGCTACATCTTTCGCTGCAGCCATTATGGTCATCGTCATATTCGTCCCGGTATCTCCATCCGGTACCGGAAATACATTCAATTCATTAATATATTCCTTCTTCGCCTCTAAACCCTTTGCTCCTGCCAAAAACATTTTCTGCAACATCTTTGCATCAATTGTCTGAACGCTCACTGCTTTAATCCTCCTTGTGTTTGCAAATCGGTAAATTAATCTTCATCTACAATACGAACACCTTCAACGATGACGTTAATCTGTTCTACTTCCATTCCGGTAAAAGTTTCTATCTTATAACGTACATGCTCAAGCACGTTTTGAGCAACTGCGCGGATACTTACACCATATGCTACAATAATATGAAGTTCCACTTTGATACGGTTGTCCACAACATATACATTCACACCGCGTCCTGCATTCTCTTTCTTTAGGAGCTTGATCACGCCATCTTTTACATTAACGGCCGCCATGCCCACGATACCAATACATTCTGCTGTCGCAGCCCCGGCATATTTTGCTAAAACATCACGGTCAATAATAATGTTGCCCATTTTTGCATTCATTTTGCCTTTCATAAATACTCCTCCATTTCTATGCTGTTACATCTTAAATATGTTTTATTCAAGATTTATAATCTTTGTCATATACTAACATTAAGATACACTGTATTAGTATATCCTATTCTACACAATTGTGCAAGCGAGGGGTTTTATGCGTCATATGATTGGTTTTATATTGTTTTGGATCGCCATCGGCATGACAATCATGTTTTTTATTTCAAACGCTGTTATTGCTGTATTGATCATCCTGCTCTGCCTTGTTTTAGGCTATAATTTATTCTGTTCATAGAAGCAAAGCCCGCGCTTTGCTTCTGCAAGAATTGCTAAAGCAATTCTTGTTGGCTGCGCACTACATAACAGCAATATTTGCTGTCCGCTAGAAAAGCAAGAAAAAGGACCGGGAATGATCCCGATCCTGTGGATTCTCATATAAAAGGTGATTGCGATTATGCACGCTCTACAGCTCCAGAACGTAAACATCCTGTACATACTGGCATTTTCTTGGTTCCACCATTCACCTTTACACGAACAGACTTAATGTTCGGCTTCCACATCTTGTTGCTTCTTCTATGTGAATGACTCACCTTGTTTCCGAAGTGAACACTCTTTCCACATACTGCACACTTTGCCATCGTAAGCACCTCCTTACCTTTATTCCTGATGGTCTCATTTATCCTGTCATTTCTGTCAGTGTTATTAGCACAACATGAACATAATACCAAAAATCAAACAGAAATGCAAGAACAAAATTTAATTTTTTGCTTTTTGCGCTTTTTCCTTTTTGGAAGGAACATATTTGTCCAAAAGATCAGGAACCATATCCAATACTTTTGTAATGCTATCCTGATTTTTTACATTGACAAGCTTCGTCTCACCATTGCGGATCACTAAGATCGCACTCGGCTGGATCTTTCCACCCATACCTCCGGCACTGTTTTCTTTCTTGCCCGGCTCTGCGAAAGCACCTGCAGCCACACCAAAGCTAACATCCACCAGTGGCAAAATGATCGTTCCATCATCAAATTTCACGGCATCACCCACAACGGTCTTTCCGGTAATAAATCCTTCCATCCCATGAAATAAGGATCCTACATTTGCGTTAAAAGAATTGTCTGCCATTTACTTTTCCTCCTTCCACTTCTCCCATTCGTGTAGAAGCTTTCTGCCATCTTTATTTTTTATTATGCGCCACGCAATACAAATTAATGTAATCATGCGGATTCTTCCACGAAATGAAACATTCCCCTCTATGCGTTTCTGCTCAAAATCCGGAATGATCTGTACTCCATTCCCATACCATGCATAAAAAAGTGCGAGCACTCCCAGCAGCTCACCGGTAGAACACGGATCTCCGGTTCCAAATATTACTTTACCGCGCATACGCCGCGGATGTATTTGTTTCCATAAATGTATCACATTCTCTTTGACGATGCAAATAAATGCTTTTCCCGCATCACTGCGCAAAATATCAACCAGATCCTGCACAGAATGTACTTTTTTCTTCATCTTTCGCACAATCTTTATTACATTTTGAAGCCAAAGAAACAACTGTCGGATCCCCCGCGGCTTTTTCTCTCTTTCATCAGCCTGCCTAAAAGCCGATTGCTCTTCTCTTTGATCAGTTGTCTGCTTAGAAGCAATCTGCTCTTCTGTCTTGTCAGACTGCTTCTTAGGAACATTCTGCTCTTCTGTCTTGTCAGACTGCTTCTTAGGAACATTTTGCTCTTCTGTCTTATCAGTCGCCTGCTTAGGTGCTATCTGCTTCTCTTGTTCAGGTGCTGTCGGACTCTTCTCCAAGTTCACAGAGAGCGCTTTCTTCTCCTGTTTCGAGGATTCCTGTGTTTTTTGAACTGTTTCGGCTGCCTTCTCAGCTTTTCGTTTCTGTGCTTTTGGGGCAGAAGACTTTTTAGAACGGCGTTTTTTATGTGCGCCGTCACTGCGCAGGATCGGCACGCCAAAAACACGGACTTTCCACTGCAGATCCTTTTCAGTGATCAGGATTGGCACACGAAGCACAACACCTAACCATCGAATACTGATCTGTGCTTTTTTATCATCGAACGAGATCTTTCCGCAGTAACGCACTGCCGCAAACAATATCGCCAGTGCCACGATAACAAGTACCGCCAAAAGGATCCCTATCACTTTTGCTATGGTAACCAAAACCAATAATATGATCTTTTCCATCGCCCGGTCTGTCACCTCCCCGTAAAATAAGCACGGATCGCATCGGAATCAACGCTCCCTCGATCACGATAGACATCCGTGATCATTTGCTGCAACAGCTCCACAGCACTGTCATAAGAGGCCGCCAGCCCCACTACTTGTACACCGCATTCCTTTTCATAGCGGAACCATAGCGTTCTCGACGCATAGATTTCCAGGCTGTTCGCAGGATTACGCCCCAGCACTACACAAAAGCATCCACGCAGCCCCTTTTTCTCGACCCGTTTCCGGTATCGAGCCGGATGTCTGGCCACCTTATCATCGGTATACAACTTCTCATCCCACCAGATCATAACACCTCCGCCTTTCCGCACTGCTACTTATCATACTTCCTCCAACTTTACATACCTATAGTCGCTATCGAACCACATATTGCTTATTATATCAGCAATATGTGAGCCTAAAGCAATAGTGGGTATGCAAAGTTGGATGTGATTACCGGATCATTTCGAGGATCAGTTGTTTGGATGCATACTTTTCTGCTTCATCGTCACATTGGTTCAGTGCGTTCATCATGTAGTCTGCGATCTCCTGTGCACTCTTGAAAAAGGTTGGTAATTTTTCCACAGTGGCGGCCATGATGGCACGGCGAAACATACGGCTGCGTCCTTGAAATAACTCTTTCAGTTCACTAAGCAGCTTTTCTGTTTCCTGCTCTGCGATCTCTGCCGTAACGATCCCTGCTGATTCCTGACTCTCCAATGGTGCAAAGACACTGCTCGAATTAAGCTGTGACAAATGATGCAGTTTGATAAAAGCATCACTAAGCCCTGCTGCCTCAATTTCCTCTGCTCGTCCTTCCAATAGTTCATCCAGTGCCGCTTCCGCTACATTAACAGACTGATATAACTTTTCCTGTTGACCTTCAACCGCAGGAAGCTTCTCGGCAAGCCAATTTAAGCGATCCTCTTCTGTCAAAAGATCCTCCCTCTGCCAAAGATCAATCTCTTTTTCCAAAAAGAGTGCATTGATGCCTCGGATCACATCATCTACTACCGTCATTTTCTCTTCATCAACACAATAAGGTTCTGTCACCACTAACGTATACACACCATTGATAATCTGTCCAATCTGCATATACAGATCAGATAGATCATTGAGCTTTGAAGCACTGACTCGTACTTTTTCTGCGTACAATTCATATAATGTGCGATCCATATGCTCGTAGTCTGCTTCCATCAATTCCTGAAGCACACCGGCAAATTCCGTAAAATACTGTTCCTGTGCAGGATGCTTATACAACATGGCACTGGTACGGAACATATACAAAAATCCCTCCAATGATTCTATCTCACTGCCCTTATAAACAGAAATGCAGTTTTTGATCAGATCAAAATAATGAGAACGGGTCATTCGCATCGGAAGCTGTCCCAGTACCACGCGTAAATTATCATTGATCGTCACATTATCATTTGAACCAAAGATAAAATTCATAACCTCCTGTGCAAATGCAGTGTCTTCCGGCAAAACTTCTTTCTCATCAAACCGATATTGAATACGGTTTAAAATATATTCATATACGACAAAGCAGTCCACATATCCGGTTAACACCTGCATACGGTCGATCACTTCCGTACGCATTGCTAAAATATGATCGACCAACTGTTTTCTCTGTGTATCATCCAATGTATCAGACATCGCCTGTCCCACTGTCTCATTCAAAGAAGTGATCATTTCCTTTGCCATCGCAATATATGGGTTGATATCTTCTGTGACCACCTCGTAAAACATGTAATATTCCATCATCAATTTGATCCTTGTATATCCATCATGAAGGATCATGCTCTGCTTCAGATATTCTGGTAACAGATCCCCAACTTCTTTATTACTATGTAATTTATTGACACACTCTCGTAACTTATTGCTCATATTTTTACCTTTCTATTCCGTGATGACCTGACATCCATATTCTGTCAGATCATCAAATTTATGACATTTTTACCACCCTGTTCTTGATCAAATTACCAAGTCTGTAACAATACCCAACTATCAAACCATTTCAAATACTTGGTTGCAAATGCCGGATCGATCGCAAGCCCGGACAACACCGGATAAAATAGGATAAATAACCCGATCGCACAGGCAACATAGACATAGATCGCCGGTTTGATCTTTGGTTTCCATTGTGCCAGCTTAAAGAAACTGTATCCCACCATAGCGGCAACGAAAGGTACGCTTGGAAAATAATGATAAATAAATACCACACGGCTTACCAAGAACCAAGGCGCATACTGCGACAGATACCCGATCAGCAAAAATCCAGCCTTGCGGTCTTTCTCTTTCCACAGCAGATACAGCATATAAAACGCTGCCGGAATGCCGGCCCACCAAACAAGCGGATTACCAAAGGCACTGATACCCTCACGCAGATTGCCAATCGTTCCGGAATAATACCAGATCGGTCTTGTCATGATCGGCCACTCATACCATTTGGAAGAATACGGATGATCCGCTTTCAAAGCAGAATGATAATCAAACATCGTTTTCTGTGCATTGATCACGCGCGTCAATAAGTTATGGTCTGTTCCATCATTAAATGGAATATAAGACAATATATAAATGATCACCGGAACTGCCACAAAAAAGACGCAACAGAATCCAATCGTCTTCCAAAAATAACTGCTAAAATTATCAATAATATACGCATGTGAAATACCATTCGTCTGACCGCGTGGTGTCTTGCAGGCAACGACATATTCACGGTATCTGCGGTACATATGCAGGAAGAACAATATACACAGACCTACCGAGGAATAAATTCCGGTCCACTTACTTGCCCAGCTAAGCCCCATTGCAACACCGCAAAGTCCAAGCGGTATGAATGTCTTTTGCAGCTTTGTGTCGTAAAAACTCTTCTGCAGATAGCAGTACATGAAGTAATACGACAACATAATAAACAGTGTAACAAACACATCAATCGTCGCTATTCTTGTCTGCACGAAATGCATAAAGTCAAACGCAAACAATAACGTTGTCACAATGCTGATCCATTCCTTGTTGAAGAAACGTTTGGCAAACAAATAAATGATCGGAACCATAAATACTCCGAATAAGGTTCCCATAAAACGCCATCCGAATGGATTCATTCCAAACATGAGTACACCGCAGGCGATGAATATTTTACCAAGTGGCGGATGCGTGTTTTCATAACAGTACAGCTTATGTATCATCTCGTATGCCGTACGTCCATGATAGATCTCATCAAAGTACGTACCGTTCATTGCACTGGCACGTCCCTCAAATTCATCCTGCTCATCAAACAAATTCTTATACTCATCTCGATTCACAGGCTCCAATTTTTTGCCATTGCTATCCAAGAACACAAGCTCTAACAGACTATCCTCGTAATTATCCTCCGTCGGAGAAATTTTGACATATCTTGCCTGAACATTCAATGTAAGACTGTTCCAGCAAAATACAGAACCTGCATCCCAATAGCTCTGCGTATTACCATTGTCATCTGTAACACCGGTCGAAAATGTTGTATAACCGGAATCCTTATTGTTACTGTATTCAATGTTATAGTGCGGATTATTTTCATACCCCAGATAATCCCATAACTGTGAAATGTTGGTAGTTTCACCGAAATCAAGAACGATCGCTCCTTCTTTCACAGCAGAATATGCTGTTTCCGGCGCCGACATATTCCCCAGACGCGCAAATGCTACCACTGCGTAGATCAATGTGATCACTGCCATTGCGATCCAGTCAACTTTCGTCATCTTGCTGAGCGTTACAGAACGGGCGATCTTGCCCTCTGATTCCTTTTCGCTTACATTGTTACGTGCATTATTCGCACGCGTATTCTTACGTCCTGCCTGTGCAGTCCGTCCGGTCGAAGTACGCGCGATCTCACCCTCTGACAAATAACCGTTAAAGCATGTCAACGCTACATATACCATGTAGCCAAATACGATCACCATACCGGCTGCAATTGCTAAGGTCACCGGTTCCTTGGCGTTAAAATTATTCAGATCATACACAAACTCAACATGTGCCATATTGAAAAATGCCATTCCTGATAACCCGGTAAATAAATAGGCAATCTCACGTTTCGGACGCATCGCAAATGCAAACAACAGCATAATGATCGCCGGATACACATAACGCTCATGCATACGAACTGACAGCAAAAACATTCCTGTTACAATAAATGCCCCGACAAAATAGTAACGTGCCGGATTATTTTTTGCACGGAAATGAAGCCAGGTAGCTGCTGCCACGATCAAAATAATAAAAATGGTTCCCCAAGTCTGATACGTGATACCCATAAAGTGTTTCGTCTGTTCGGCCCAGTTTTGTCCAAACAATGTCCAAATATTATAAGCATTTACACTGGCAAATTTGTAAGATGCCAATGTCTCCGTATACTGTGATAACGCATCCTTAAATCCGAACGGGAGCATCAGCAGGGCGATCATCGCAATCGCAGCCAGACCAAGCCCCAGATTCTTCCAAAAATTCTTCCAGTCAAAGCCGTCTAAAAACACCTGATCGATAATGCCATAGATCAATACCGGTGTAAAAATAAGAGACTGCGGTTTTACCAATACTGCAACCGCAAATACAAAATACGACGGGATCAGCTTACGCTCTGTCACCAAATAGATCATTAATACAACGAAAAAGGTAAATACTGCATCTGTCTGTCCCCAGATTGCTCCATCGAGCAGTACCGCCGGTGCAAACAGATAGATTGCTGTTAAGATTCCCGCACCCTTCTGCGTCCAACGCTTTCCGGCAATGCGAAACAGCAGGTAAGCCGTGGCAAGATCGGCAATGATTGCCGGTGTCTTAGTAAGCATCACGCTAAGCGTAGAATTCCAAGCCACCCCAAGTACATGACGGATCGCACCGACCATATACAGAATATACATATATCCAGGTGGATAGTCTGTAAAAGAATCTGAAGAATAAAAATTACCAATCCCGTCCTTAAAGATCATGTCCCCCCAAGCGATAAAACAGTTCATATCCGTTTCATTGCCAAAATATTTTGCTGCCGCAATATAGCGAACGATCAATGCGACCGCCATGATCACCATAAAAAGAATACCCGTCTCCGGAACCTCCTGTACCTGGTATTTCTTCTTCTTTCCTTTTGGTGCTACTTTAATGCGCTCACACGAATCCATTGCAACAAAGCCATAGATCGTTGCGGCCGCAGCCAAAATAGCAATAACTGTAATTGCTGTCATTTCAACCTTCCTCCTAAATAATTACATGTATTTTTTGACATGCTGATGTGTAAATAAATGATCCGCACAATATTCATAATTGCCCTCACATTTGGAGCAGTAACGAAATTCCAGATCCGGAAATTCCTCCTGAGTCCTGCCACAAATTGCACAGCGATGCACAATACGCTGTCCGGCACCCGCTGCTTTCATCTTCTTCTTAAAACCTCTTCGTCTCCTCTGCTCTCCATATGACATCCGCTTGTAATCCCGCGTCATGAAGAAGAACAGTAAGAAGTTCCCCATTGCTACGATAACCGCAAACGCCTGACTAATATGCATCCAGCCATACGCCTGTGCCTGTGCTCCATACACGGCTGTCATTCCCATCATGCGAAAACCTGCCACAAAATTGCCCACTATCAAATAGCACATATAAATCGCATCCAATAGCGCAAGCCATTTTACTTTGATCGGAAGCACAAAATACAAAAGTAACTCCGTGTCCGGCTGGATCAGTGCAAAAGCAAAGAACATCGCCCAGTAAACATACTGAAAACCGGAATCATAAATTGCAATATGAAACGGACATAAATACAGGATCAGTGCTGCAATAATATTTAACAGATAACCACTAAAGAAATACATGTTAAATCGAAACGTTCCCCAGGCCCGTTCCAAAGATCGTCCAAACAAGAAAAACAGATTAACCTGGATCACCAAAAACAACACGCTGAGTACAAAGGACGTGCTGCCGCTAAAGCCGTACGGTTCCAGCAAATACGTAAACAATCTCCAGACTTGTCCATGCGCCACCTTGCTCATATCCAGACAAAGCCAGTTATAATAAATATCAAACGGTATTATCCCAAAATTTGTCAGCATCTCTAACAAAGCACCGAGACAATATGCACCAACTACGTAACGTGTCAAGTCAGGGATCGCATACTTTCCAAATTTGCGTTCCATCTTATTTAACCATTGTATCATATACTTGTCCTTTCTATGCCTGATATTTTCCCTGCAAAAACCCATCTGTTCACAGGATATTTTACATGCAATTCAAAAATGTACTACAGCGTATTTTTACAGCAATCGAAAAGAACGCCATAGTACATTTTATTATAGTGTGACGCGTATTCTTTGTCAATTGGATTCCCCGTCCGCAAGCGGGTGTATCCTGCGACAAAATATGCTATTTACAACAGGCTGCATCTCTGCTATTTACGATATGCAATACCTGGCAGCAGCATGACGTCCTCTGGCTCATTCTGCTCCAAAAAATCATTCAGCGAAACGTTCATTCTCTGTAAGAAAGACTGTAGGGAATCTCCCTGCTCGGTCACATACCTGTCATCATAGGGAACTGTCGTGTCAAACTCCCGCGTCATTTCATGGGATTGTCTCTCCTGATCTTCTTCGGAACGGTCAGCATCAACGGAAGTCTCTGCGATATTTTCCTGCACGTCCGGTGTCATCTCCTCCTGTCCGTTACCCATCCGCGGCATGATCAGATCTATATTGCATCCATCTGCTTTTTTTCCCGGAATGCAAACGGTATCACCCGGCTGTAGATTATATACATCTACATAAGGATTGGCACGTAACATCACTTCCAGCGGGACATGATATCTTCGGCTCAAAGCGTACAGTGTATCTCCTTTCTTTATCATATGCATATGTCCATTACAATACTCATGATTCATGGTGTATTCACCTTATGCCTTTATTTGCTACAGTATATTCTGCTTTCCGTGAAATGGTGACTCTACTCGCAGCCGCGGATCCGGATCTCACTCCACAAAAGCAAAAAATGTTTATTGCATTCCTCTCATAATAGCATTATAATAGGAAAATGCGACGAATTTTTGTGCCTCGCAAATCAAGCACAAACTCATAATTTATCGTTGCTGACATACCATTAGAAACTAAGAGTAATACAAGATACTAGATGGAGGGTATTTATGAAATTACACATGAATACATTGGGAATCGATATCGGTTCCACAACCGTAAAAATTGCGCTGTTAAATAAAGATGGCGAAATTATTTTTTCCGATTATCAACGGCACTATGCCAACATCCAGGAAACTCTTGCTGCTATTATTGAAAAAGCCTATGATGAATTTGGTGATCTGCCGGTTGCTCCGGTCATTACCGGATCCGGTGGACTGACGCTGTCCAAATATCTGAACGTTCCTTTCGTACAGGAGGTAGTAGCAGTTGCAACATCACTCAAAGATTACGCCCCTCACACCGATGTCGCCATCGAATTAGGCGGGGAAGACGCTAAAATCATATATTTTACCGGTGGTATCGACCAGCGTATGAACGGAATCTGCGCCGGTGGTACCGGGTCCTTTATTGACCAAATGGCTACCTTATTGAAGACGGATGCCAGCGGATTAAATGAATATGCTAAAAATTATAAAGCAATTTACCCAATCGCAGCTCGATGCGGCGTATTTGCCAAAACGGATATTCAACCTCTGATCAACGAAGGTGCAACCAAAGAAGATCTCTCAGCCTCTATTTTTCAGGCAGTGGTCAATCAGACGATCAGCGGTCTTGCCTGTGGTAAACCAATTCGCGGTAATGTTGCATTCTTAGGCGGTCCGCTTCATTTCCTGACCGAATTAAAGCAGGCATTTATCCGTACTCTCGGTCTGGAAGGCGACCAGATCATCGCTCCGGAACATTCTCATCTGTTTGCAGCCTCCGGTGCAGCAATGAACGCCAAGGAAGAAGATATGTCAAGCCTTGGCAAATTACACACCGATCTTTCCCAAGAGATCAAGATGGAATTTGAAGTAACCCGTATGGAGCCTCTTTTTAAGGATCAGGCAGAATACGATGATTTCTTGCAAAAGCATTCGCAAAATGATGTAAAGAAAGGCGATTTTGCAAGTTATAAAGGCAATTTATTCTTAGGGATCGATGCCGGTTCTACGACAACAAAGGTAGCTGTGATCGGCGAAGACGGTTCCCTGCTGTACTCATTTTACAGCAACAACAACGGAAGCCCGCTGAAAACAGCGATCAAGGCGATCAAAGATATTTACAGTAAAATGCCGGCTGGAGCACAGATCGTTCGATCCTGCTCTACCGGATATGGTGAAGCACTGTTAAAGGCTGCGCTCCTTTTGGACGAGGGTGAAGTAGAAACGGTAGCACACTACAATGCTGCTGCGTTCTTTGAACCGGAAGTAGACTGTATCTTGGATATCGGTGGTCAGGATATGAAATGCATCAAGATCAAAAACCACTCCGTTGATAAAGTTCAGTTAAACGAGGCTTGTTCCTCCGGCTGTGGTTCCTTTATCGAAACCTTTGCAAAATCTCTCAATTACGAGGTCGCTGATTTTGCGAAAGTTGCGTTGTTTGCCGAGAATCCGATCGATCTTGGATCCCGCTGTACCGTATTTATGAATTCCAAAGTAAAGCAGGCTCAGAAGGAAGGTGCCAGCGTTGCAGATATTTCTGCCGGACTTGCTTATTCCGTTATCAAAAATGCTTTGTTAAAAGTGATCAAGCTGACTGATCCAAAAGATCTCGGTGAAAAAGTCGTTGTTCAAGGTGGTACTTTCTATAACGATGCGGTACTGCGAAGCTTTGAGCGCATTTCCGGCTGCAAAGCCGTACGTCCGGATATCGCCGGTATCATGGGTGCGTTTGGTGCCGCACTCATTGCCAGAGATCATTATACCGGACAGGAAAGCACGATGCTCACGATCGACCAGATCAACGAGCTTCGTTTCGAAACGTCCATGTCTCGCTGCAAGGGCTGTACCAACCACTGCCTTCTCACGATCAATCGTTTTACCGGCGGCAGACAGTTTATTTCCGGCAACCGTTGTGAACGTGGTATTGGCGGTCAGAAAAACAAGAAGAATATTCCAAACCTTTTTGAATACAAGAACAAACGACTCTTCGCTCACTATAAACCATTAGATGAAGAGCACGCCGTGCGCGGTACAGTCGGTATTCCACGTGTACTGAATATGTACGAAAATTATCCGTTTTGGTTTACCTTCTTTACCGAACTTGGCTATCGTGTGGTACTCTCTCCGGAGTCCAGCCGCAAAATCTATGAACTGGGTATTGAGTCCATTCCAAGCGAATCCGAATGTTATCCGGCAAAACTTGCGCATGGGCATGTATCTTGGCTGATCAAGCAGGGACTCGATTACATTTTCTATCCTTGCGTGCCATATGAACGCTGTGAGGTAGAGGGTGCCGGCAACCATTACAACTGCCCGATCGTCACCTCTTATGGCGAAAACATCAAAAATAATGTTGAAGAACTGCAGGATGGCAAGATCAAATATCAAAACCCGTTCCTGTCGTTTGAAAGTGAAAAAATATTAACAAAACGTCTGGTAGAATACTTCACGGAAGAAAACGGCATTTCCAAAGAGGAAATCCGCCGTGCGGCTGCTGCAGGATGGAAAGAAATGCAGCATGTACGTGATGATATGTCCGCCAAAGGACGAGAAGTACTCGCTTATATGGAAGAAAACGGCTGCCACGGTATCGTGCTCGCCGGTAGACCATATCACACCGATCCGGAGATCAATCACGGTATTCCGGAACTGATCACCTCTTTCGGTGTTGCCGTATTGACTGAAGACAGTGTATCCGAACTCGGCAACGTAGATCGTCCTACGATCGTTATGGATCAGTGGATGTATCATTCCCGTCTGTACAAAGCGGCCTCTTATGTAGCAACCCGTTCCGACTTAGATCTGATCCAGCTCAACTCATTCGGCTGCGGACTGGATGCGGTAACAACCGATCAGGTCAGCGATATACTGACGCTGCAGAATAAGATCTATACGGTATTAAAGATTGACGAAGTTAATAACTTAGGTGCTGCACGTATTCGTATCCGCTCTCTGCTCGCCGCTGTTCGTGAACGCGAGCGCAAGCAGATCAAACCGGTCAAAAAAGATACTGCACACCACCGCGTAGTCTTTACAGAACAAATGCGTAAAGATTATACGATCCTTGTTCCACAGATGTCTCCGATCCATTTCGATATTCTCGAACCGGCACTGGCATCCTGCGGATACAATTTGGAAGTATTACCTAGCACCGGCGAGTGCCTGGATTACGGATTAAAGTATGTAAACAACGATGCATGTTATCCATCCCTGCTCGTTGTCGGACAGTTTATGCAGGCATTGCTTTCCGGCAAATATGATCTTAACAAAGTAGCGTTGATCATTACGCAGACCGGTGGTGGATGTCGTGCAACCAACTATATCGGATTTATCCGTCGTGCTTTGGAAAAAGCAGGCATGGAGCAGATTCCTGTCATTTCCATGAGCGCCGGCATTGAAAAGAATCCGGGATTAGACATCAACTACAAGATGGCTGACCGTGCATTACAGGCATTGATCTACGGCGATGTATTTATGCGTGTCCTCTACAAAACACGTCCTTATGAGGCAGTTCCGGGATCTGCCAATGCATTGCATGAAAAATGGTTGAAGATCGCACAAAAATCCGTTCAAAACGGAAAACACAGCGAATTTAAGAAAAATATCCGCGGCATTGTGAAAGAATTTGATGAACTTCCATTGCTGGATGTAAAGAAACCGCGTGTTGGTATTGTCGGCGAGATTTTAGTTAAATTCCTTCCACTTGCCAATAACTTCTTAGTCGAATTATTGGAGTCTGAAGGTGCCGAGGCAGTATGTCCGGATCTGATCGATTTCTTTATGTACAGTCTTTACAATGCAAACTTTAAGGCGGATTATTTAGGCAAAAAGAAATCCAGTGCTTTGATCAACAACGCTGCGATCCGTTTTATTGAACATTATCGCAAGACGATGCACGATGCCCTGACAGAGAGTAAACGCTTTGACCCACCGGTTCCAATCGCCAAACTTGCAGAATATGCTTCACCGATCGTTTCCTGTGGTAACCAGACCGGTGAGGGTTGGTTCTTAACCGGTGAGATGATCGAATTGATCCATTCCGGTGTTCCAAATATTGTTTGTACACAGCCTTTTGGCTGTCTGCCAAACCACGTTGTCGGCAAGGGTGTTATCAAAGAATTACGTCACTGCTATCCGGATTCCAATATTGTTGCAGTTGATTACGATCCGGGTGCCAGCGAAGTGAACCAGTTAAACCGAATCAAATTGATGCTCTCAACAGCCGCAAAAAACTTGAAACAACCTGAGAAAGAGTAGTTTCCTATAAAGTAACAAAAGAGGCATGTACGAATACCATTCATACATGCCTCTTATTTCACTTAATAGGAAATTGCTGTTATATAGTGTGATGTTACCAAGAATTGCTTTAGCAATTCTTGCAAAGCCAGCGCTTTGCTTTTTTTCACTCGTCTATTCCTTAAAATAGTCTGCATTAAATGTCTTTTCATCGGACATTTGCTGCTCTGGCGTTTCCGGATGCCAAGGTGTCTGCCCCGGTGCTACGCCCATATTTTCATAGCCTTCTGTACTCTTACCAAACTGTGCTTCTTCCTGCGGTCTGGCAAAAGCTTCCTGATCGCTGTTATATGATGAACCATTGTAACTCTGTTCATTTCCATTATATTGCGAACCGGCGTAATCCTGCTCTTCTCTGCCATACTGTGGACCTGCATAACTCTGCTCATTTCCGTTGTACTGTGAACCTGCATAATCCTGCTGATTTCCGTTATAATGTGGACCTGCATAATCCTGCTGATTTCCGTTATACTGTGGACCTGCATAATTCTGTCCGCTCGGCATATCGTTATTATAATTCTCTCCGACCGGCCGGAATCCTTCCCATTCCACGATCTTGCCTTGTTTGTTCAAATTGTACACCAAATAGGCAATACCAAGACCAAGTACAAGCGTCACGCCAAGACCACCTTCTAAGCCAAAGCCTGCACCGTTGATCAAACCATGTCCCTTCACGTTGCTGCTGTTTAAGATTGCCGGCTGTAGAGAATTACCGCTGACCTGAATGCCATAAATATTCCCCTGTGCAAAATTCCACAAACTGTGGAACGCACCAACAACCCAGATATTTTCACATTTTACCAACAACAGTGCTGCGAAAATACCAAACAGGAATAAGTTAAATACCGCAAGTGGCGTCAAGCCGGAATTGGCACCATGTAACATAGCAAAGAACAGTGCACTGAGCACTGCCGAATACACGACGGAATGTCTTCTCGACAACGATACAAACAGATAGCCGCGGCAAAGCACCTCTTCTGCCATGCCCTGTACCAAATATCCAACAAGGTAACCAAGAATCCCCAGAGGTGCCATATTGGTCACCAATCCTTCTACATGAATACTTCCTGTTAGAACACAGATCAAATATGCTACGCTAAAAAATAGTGCTCCAGCCACAGCACCCTTCAAATACTGTGGAACCATTCCCTTCTTACGAAATCCTAATGTACGGATCTTTCTCTTCTCCAAAAAACGGCAATAGACAAAAACAACCGCAATCATCAGGATTTCTAATAAAAGTGTTGCAATGGTCATCCAATCCGGCAAATGGAGTGCATAGTCCTGCATTTTCTGCATATATTGCAGCGAATCCATCGATCCGTCCGCGACAGACTGTGCCGTTTTCATAAACTCCGGATCACTCACGAAATAACCGATCATTAAAGGAATCGTACCAATGGACATTGCGATCGAACTGACCACAAAGACTACAATCGCGATCAATATCTCAAGCACGGCGATAAACCCTCTCCGTCCTCGCATCGCTTCCAGCATAAACTCTGGTTTCTTGATATCTTTCATAAACTCCTCCTAATTCTTGTTACAATACCCCTCTCAGATGATATCTTACTCTTCCAACAAGTTTTCCATGCTCTTCAGACTGATCAATATGGTCGACGTATTGTGTAATAATGCCGACATTGTTGGCTGAAGTACACCACCAACGCCGAACAAAATAAGTGCTGTATTAAATCCTACAATAACTTTATAATTTCTGTCAATACGCTTCATCAAAGCATTGCTGATTTTCTTGAGTGTAATGATCTCACGCAAGTCATCTGCTGCGATCGTAACATCTGCAATCTCTCTGGCGATTTCCGCGCCCTCACTGATCGCAATGCCTACATCAGCCGCCGACAATGCCGGAGAATCATTAATCCCATCACCAACCATAATAACCTTATGTCCTGCTTTCTTTTCCTGCTCCACAAAATTAGCCTTATCCTCCGGAAGCACTTCCGAATAATACGCATCAACACCAGCCTTTTGAGCAATATTAGCAGCAATGCGGTCACTGTCACCAGTCATCATCACAACCTTGTGAATACCAAGATGTTTTAATTCACGGATCACCTCAGCTGTCTCAACTCGCAGTGGATCTTCGATACAGATCACGGCAACCAATTTACCATCCATCGCCATGTACAAATGAGAATATTGCTCCGGAAGCTGCTCAAACTGTTCCTTCTTATCCTCCGGAACGACAGCGCCCTCATCTTCAAAGACAAAATGATAACTTCCGATAATGATCTTCTTGTCATTGATCGTAGAGGAAATACCATGTGCCACGATATATTCTACTTTCGTGTGCAGTTCTTCATGAACAAGACCACGTTTCATTGCCTCAACAACAACTGCCGTTGCCATAGAATGTGGGAAATGCTCTTCTAAACAGGCTGCAATACAAAGCAGCTCATCAGGGCTTCTATCGTCAAACGGAATCACCTCAACTACCGTAGGCTGTGCCTTAGTGAGCGTTCCTGTCTTATCAAACACGATCGTATCGGCTTCCGCAACTGCCTCTAAGAATTTACCGCCTTTCACAGTAATATCATGTGCACTGGATTCACGGATCGCCGACAGTACCGACAACGGCATTGCCAATTTCAATGCACAGGAAAAATCAACCATCAATACTGACAACGCTTTCACAGTATTACGTGTCAATACCAACGTAAGACCGGTACCCAAAAACGTATATGGTACCAGTCGGTCAGCTAAGTGCTCTGCTTTGCCTTCCAAGGACGACTTAAGCTTCTCGGAATCCTCGATCATCGTCATGATCTTTTCGTATTTGCTGGATCCGGTACTTTCTTTGACCAAAAGAGTAATCTCTCCTTCTTCAACAACGGTACCCGCATAAACAGGACTTTCTGCCGCCTTACGCACCGGCAGCGACTCTCCGGTAAGCGATGCCTGATTGACTAACGCTTCTCCCTCCATCACAATGCCATCAAACGGAATAACAGCTCCCATATGTACACGAATCCGGTCGCCCTCCTTAATCTGTGCAACCGACACCTGCACTTCCGTATCATCGGTAACAAGCCATACTTTATCAATATTGAGAGACAGACTTCGTGCCAGATCTCCGACTGATTTTTTATGCGTCCATTCCTCTAAGATCTCACCCATACTAAGTAAAAACATGACAGCGCCCGCCGTCTTATAATCACCTCGTATTAAAGACACACTGATCGCCGTTGCATCCAACACCGGTACTTCTATTTTTCTTTTAGCCAAAGTCTTAACACCCTGCACAATATATTTGACCGATCTCACAGTAGCGATCCCGGCCCGTAACGGTGCCGGCAAAAATATCTTGTTTACAAAATGTACTACCGTCTGATCAACCAATTTATCCCAATAAAAACGATTCATTTCCCGTCCTGAATTTTTGAGATACACCTCCGGCACTTCCACCTTATCATAAGAAAACTGTCCTAATGCCGTAATAATATGTTTACGGCTTCCTATATAACAGATCGTAACGTCCATAGTACGTTCCTGTACCTTGACCGCCGTTACATCTTTCATCTGCTCAAATTGATATTGCAACGTGTCTGCCTGCGCAAAACTCATTGCTTTTCCGATCAGATGTACTCGAATACGACCTCTTATCTCATGTTTAATGACAAACTTCATAATTATTCATGCCTTTCTAACCATTGAAACCGGTATTCTAATTAAAACGCTGTCCGGGCATCTCTGCACAGAGCACACCCGGACAATAAACGACAAAACACCTGTAGACAGCGACCCCGTCCACAGGTGCAGCGTTAATTATTCTTCTGTTGTTTCCGCTTCTACAGTCTCTTCCTCACCAAGAACCTCTTCTGCTTCCGCACGGTCCTCATTGATCTGCTGTGCCTCTGCATAAATATCCTCGGCATTCTCCTGCACTTTCGTTGCTGTCTTTAACACACACTCCTTAGCACGAAGAACGGCTGCTGTACAATTTGTATAAAGCTTCTTTGCATCTTTGCTGGATAATACTTTGATACCTGCAGTACCAAATGCTACACCGGCTGCAAACACTCCTAATTTTTTACCATTCACTTTTTTTAAACAATCTAACATATGCTTCCTCCATTTCCGAAGCATCACAAAACCGTGCGCTTCTGCTATAATCTATTGTAGAGAATTCTCAAAAAAGTATTATACATTACGATTTTTTGAATTTCCAGCCAAAAGCGGTCTTATTGATATATTTTATCAATAAGACCGCTTTTAGACTTAAATCAAAAGAATCCAATAATAAATTCATGACAAAATGCTCCCAGAATGCTTTTGCCACGAAATGATACATCTAAACTTATGCGTTCACAAGCTGTTTACCAATCTCGATGCAGTTTTGCAGTGCAGCCTCATCCGGTGTTTCCTGACAGATCACGCCTTCACCGCCAACCAGTGTTGCTCCGGCAGCGGTCATGCGGTCTTCCCAGTCGCGCATCCACTGACCATCTCCCCATCCATAAGAACCAAATAACGCGATCTTTTTGCCATTGGCAAACCTCTCAACATCCTGAACAAAAGGTTCCATCTCCATTTCCTCAAGCACCTCGGCGCCCATCGCCGGGCATCCCAATGCAAATGCACCCTCTGCTTTTAAATCTGCAATATTAGCATCGCTGACAAATACAACATCCGCCTCACCACCGGCTGCCGTAACACCCTCGCCGATTGCCTCTGCCATAGCCTGTGTGTTGCCACCTTGTGTCCAGTACACAATTGATACTTTGCTCATAATAATCCTCCATTCTTTGATGTTCCTGTTATCCCGCAATCTCGTTTTGCTGAATATCAGGCACCATATTTATACCGCGAAGTTTCTTCGCCTATATTATTTGTAACGATACAGAATCACAGTGCATTCCCGGATCATGCCCCTATCTCACGAAGCAAAAAGATAATCCTGCGAAATTGCTCTGCTTTCCGCATCAAGAGCTACCCCTACAATATCCTCCATCCCAACGCCACAATACAGCAGATCCAAAAGCCACTCTCTTGCTTTATCATATTGTGCAAACAACCGAAGCTTCTTTTGCGGTTCTGCATACACTTTCCAATACCCCTCACACAAAGAGTTCTTTCCTTCGTATATAATAAAGCCTTCCACATCCTCCGGCGGATATCCGAGCAGTACTCCCATCTCGTGCGGGAACTGCTGTTTTTTTTGCATATATCGGATATATCTGCTGCGAAACTTGGTCAATACCCGCTCCAAGTGCAGATCTCTATAGCCCAAACGATGCATCAATATCCGCACCTCCTCTTGCTGTAAAAACTGCTCCAGCCATTCTTTTTGATAGATCAGCAACGACACAGACCCATTTCTTCCGCCCAAACCACAAAATGAAAAATTGCTTTTATCCAATATTTCACATAATCTTTTATAATGTCTGCTGTCAATCTGAAACAGATTAGACACCTTCAAACCGGTAATAAGCGGTGCACACTGAAACGCCAATTGCAATTCTATCTCATCCAAATCTGCATTCTGCATGATTTCCCAGGTCTCTATTCGCATGACCGTTCCCTCCTTTTGAGTTAGTCTTTGCTAACTCATTTATATAATAACTAACCCCCTTTCATTCGTCAATACATACTTCTGATACGTTTTCTCATTTTGTTCAGTCTCTGACGAGTACATGCCTAAAGGAGTGCCTGAGATGTCCCGGTTTAGCAAGGTAATTGCTATATTTTTTGATGGCAGGATTCACTATCTAATAGCTGCAAAATATAATTAGACCATCGACATAATAAGCAATATGTGGTTTGAACAGTAACTTCCGGTATGGGAAGTTACTGTAGTGAGCAGTTTCCTATAAAGTAACAAAAAAAGGCATCAACATAAGTTTTTGCCTTTTTTGTAGAATTCATGCGGAATAAAAACATAAATGCACACGATATGTTTTTGTCCCCTATATAAAATGCTTTTGCAAAACAATCTATTAACTACATTACCTTAAACATATTCTTGCGGCTGATCACTCCGATTTCTTCCAGAGAATTGATCATACGATATACGGTTGCCACACCGATCTTGGAGTCTTTCTTGGATGCCTTAAAATAAATTTCTTTGCAGCAAGAACAATCCTCCTCCAGAATAATATCTAAGAGTATCATACGCTGCTTCGTAATTCTGCAGCCGGAGTCTTTCATTTTCTGAATAATCACTTCTTTTGCCATCACAGTACCCTCTTCTTTCTATAACTTATTATAGTTAGCGTTTACTAACCCACCTTCAAAAAATAATGCGAAATAATTTTTTATTTCACGCTAGTTAGTATAATCTAACTTCTATTAGTTGTCAATGCTTTTTTCTTTTTTCTTGAAAAAAAATAGGAGACGTTATATAGTATATATTGTGTGTTTCGATATGAAGTTTACAGGAAAATGGTGGTTTCACCTGCCGAAGGAGTAACACTCTCAGGTGCCGTGCAATACGGTGTAACTGTAAATGGATCGACTCTCTGGAGAATTCTGCGGTTTTGGCAGATACCGAAGGTGCAACAAGCCTATGGCTGGAATCTCTCAGGTAAAAGGACAGAAAACAAAAGAAAGGTAAAAAAAAATGTGGAAAGAAATCAATAAGTTTCTCGTAACTGTTGACAATTTAGTATGGGGCGTCCCTCTGATCATATTGATCATGGCAGGTGGACTTCTTCTAACAACCCGTATCAAACTACTTCAAGTTCGCAAACTTCCGTTAGCACTCAAGTGGATGATCAAAAACGAAGAAGGTGGCGAAGGTGAAATTTCTAGTTTCTCGGCACTTTGTACAGCACTAAGTGCTACGATCGGTACCGGCAATATCGTCGGTGTCGCAACAGCAGTAGGTGCCGGTGGTCCCGGTGCTTTATTTTGGATGATCGTCGCAGCCTTCCTAGGAATGGCTACAAAATTCTCCGAAGGATTACTTGCTGTAAAATATCGTGTTGTTGCGAAAGATGGACATAGCTTAGGCGGTCCTTTCTATTACATAGAGCAGGGAATGGGCAAGCGTTGGAAATGGCTCGCAAAAATATTTGCATTTTTCGGCGTATGCGTTGGATTATTCGGCATCGGTACCTTTAGTCAGGTAAATGGTATCTCCAGTGCCGTAAACAACTTCTTTGATCCAAATAATACACACCGTGTAAAATCCATTCCTTTTTTGGCAGATTATTCCTGGTCTGTTGTGATCGCTTCTTTAATCTTAACGTTCTGCGTTGCCGCCGTATTGATCGGTGGTGTAAAGCGAATCGCAAGCGTCAGTCAGGTTATCGTACCATTTATGGCAATTTTATATTTCGTCGTTGTTATTATCTTAATTCTTTGCAATATTACAGCACTACCGGCAGCAATTAAAACAATCGTTGTTGCAGCATTTACGCCGAAGGCCGTCACCGGCGGAGCCGTAGGAAGTATGTTAGTTGCTATGCAGAAAGGTGTTGCAAGAGGTATCTTTTCCAACGAAGCCGGTCTTGGTAGTGCACCGATCGCAGCAGCTGCTGCACAGACCAATGAGCCTGTTCGCCAGGGTCTTGTCAGCATGACCGGTACTTTTATTGATACGATCGTAATCTGTACATTGACCGGTCTGTCTATTGTACTTACCGGAGCCTGGAAAGTACCGGGCTTAGAGGGCGTTCAGGTAACAACTTATGCATTCCAGAAGGGACTTCCTTTCCCGAATGAATTTGCTGCTTTTGTGTTAATGCTATGTCTGGTATTCTTCGCCTTCACAACGATCCTTGGATGGGATTATTACAGTGAGCGCTGCTTAGAATACTTAAGCGGAGGTAATATGAAGCATGTGAAGATCTTCCGATATATTTATATCCTTGCGATCTTCATCGGACCATATATGACTGTAAAAGCTGTTTGGACGATTGCAGATATCTTCAATGGATTGATGGCATTGCCAAACATGATCGCATTATTCGCACTGAGCGGTGTTGTTGCTAAGGAAACAAAAGATTTCTTTGAACGACATAAACGAGGCGAGATCAAATAATGCCTACGAAATGCTAGGCAATGCAATGCAGACCTTACAAACCAAGAAAAAACCAGAAGAAGAGTAGAGTGTTTCCACTCTACTCTTCTTCCGGTTGAATATATTCACATAATATTTCTGACAGGTACGACATCTCTGTGTCCCCAAAACAGGACAGCAGCACAAAATCTAACCGATATCTCGGATTTAATGGTGCCATATCGCATTTTTGCAGGGCTTCCTCTGCCATCTGCTCAAACATCTCTTTCGCTTCCTGTTGATCGTATTCCCTATCCTGCTTTTCATTTTCCTCCAGATAACGGTGTACTGCAACCCACTGGATCATAGGCAGGATATCCGAACGCTGCACCTGACGACAGCGCTGTTTTTGACTTTTTATCTTGATCGACCACTTCTTGTCCCTCGTCTTGGCATACTCACTGGATAATCGGAATAAACACTCCTTTTGCTTGGATACCGTCAATAGCTTAGATACATAATCATCGGTCATAAAGTGAAATTCCGACGGCATATTTTTAAGCTGTTTCTGAAAAACGATGCTCCTGCCACTATCCCGCTCTTCTTGCGGAATCAAAATAGCTGCATACAGTTCGCGCAGCATCACCAGATTCTTTTCCATTTTGGAATAATACAGCAAATGATCCCGTTGTATACTTCGTAATGAATTTTGGTCAATGCCCGGATCTTTACGTCGCTTTTTATTTTTCAAATACTGCACAACACCTCTATCATAATCCGGTGTCTTGTATCCATGTTCTGCCGACCATTCCTTAAAATCCGTCTGCTCCAAAGCACGAACAAGACGTTCATGTACTTCTTTGTTGGCGTAATACACGATCTTTTCCCGGTATTCATGGAACACTTTCAGTCCCATTTTACCATAGCCCTTAAACATCGAAGCATGCTCTAACATCCATTCCAGAAAATCAGCCGGTTCTTTGTCTTTTTGCACTCTGTACATATTCCATAGCTGGCTGGTATGACTCTTTTGCTTTAATTCCGTGTCCTCGCTCGCTTCCTGTCCTGTTTGTATATAGAAGTCCGCGTCTTGTCATCAATGGCATTTGCATGTCTGACTGCGCCAAAATCAATCAATACGCCATTGCCCTCTGCATTTATGATCACGTTATCCGGGCTGACATCTTGATGAACAAGACCCCTCTGATGCAGGTCCAGCAATGCCCGGATCGGATTGTGCAATATATTCCAACAATTTTGTGGTGAAAATGGTCCATTCCGTTTCACATAATCCTTAATGCTGCCTCCACGCACATAATCCATAACCAAATATACACTGTCATTTTCTTCAAAAAAACTGCGTGTACGGACAATGCCTTCCTGTGTGCCAAACTGTGACAGCACTCTGGCTTCTTTGAGAAAATCGTCCTTGCCACGTTCGAATAACACTTTGGATTCCGGAGTATACGGGGTAACCTGATAAGATGATCTGGTTTTATCGCATTTTCGCCAAACCAGACCATTTGGGAAATATTCTTTGATCGCCACAGCGATTAAAAGCGTCAGATCCAGACCGATATATGTAATACCAAATCCACCTTCACCAAGCACACGACCAACCAAATATTTGCCGTGAAATAACTTACTGCCATGTGGAATATGATGCGGAGCATCCGAAATCTTCTCTGCTGCCAGACCGCAATGTGGACAAGTTCCATCCCAACTCAATGGCTGCATACAATTCATACAATACTTTTTGTCTTCCAATGTCTGTACTACTCCCTTATGTGTATCAATGCTGATATACTGATTTTGTCTATTGTTTTCTTAATTATATGTCATAGTTGTCTATCAATTTCTTATTTTTTTATCCGTTTTTTCCCATCCGACACAACAGCTGTTTAAGAAGTAATGCGCTAGGATAACCGCATTTTCTTTACTTTCGTAAATTTGCTGTACCTCCGGCGTCCGTTTACTTTCTTGTAGATACGTATTTTGTACGTCACGGTTTTCATCTTCCTGCTATAGGCAATGTTAATCTTGCGGTGTCCGTTTTTTAACCGATTTTTCTTAAGTTTTAAGCGCATGAACCCAAGTTTTGTTTTACGGTAAAATTCCAAATAACAATTTTGTTTTTTGCGCAGAGACACCTGAATATACCGCTGACCGGCTTTGGTCTTCTTGCGGACTACTTTCACGCGCGGTGCAGGATATTTCTTCGGTGCTATCGTGGGTTTGCATGGGTGCTTTGCCGGTGCAGCCGGACGCTTTGTCGGTACAACCGTTGGTCGTTTCGTCGGAACCGCTGTTGGACGGATGTTCGGTGCCACAGATGGCGTAACACTTGGGTTAGCTGTCGGACGGATGTTCGGCGCCACAGATGGCGTAACACTTGGATTCGCTGTCGGTGTTTTCGTTGGTGAACTCGTGGGTGCCGCACTTGGTTTTGGCAACAAGGAAGCACCGTCCACCAGTCTATCGGTCGAATATCCGCTTCTCGTCAGATCGATCGTGAGATTTAACGTAGGATACGTATCGTCTTCCTGCAGCCAAGACAGATAATCCCCTTTCGCTCCATTCTGTGCTGAAACATATGCATTTAAGGCTTCAGCCAGTGAGGAAGTGTGCGCATAAGACGCTGCATTCTCACTAATGAACGCCGCAGAAGCCTCTCCTGCTCTTTGTGCACGATCGATCTGATGAACCTCCATGATCGTACTATTCCCCTCTTTTCCAAATAGGGGCAGAGCTGATACCGAAGCTTCATAACAATTTTCCCATGCGGTCGCAGCAGCATTTCCGGATAGTCCGCCACCAGTCACCGCATGATAGTCGATTTGTTCTTCACTTTTCGAATCACTGTCAAATTGCACCGTTCCATAATTTACACAGTTCGTCATGGCATGCTGCTGCAGTAAATTCCAAATAGTTGATCCTGTCTGTTCTGCCTCACAGCCTCTGCCCAATATACCGCCAATCGCCGCCTCTGCATACGTATCCTGTACTGTATAGAGCAGCGTTCCGAAGTTCGCAATATTAGAAAGCCTTAGCAGAGGATAGGCACCGTCTCCGACAACGCCACCAATATAGCTGATGGAATGCTGCCGTTCGATCAACGTTCCGGTATTAACTGTATTAGAAATGATCCAGTCACAGCTTCCGTCATTCCAGCCACCGCCCAATATACCACCTACGCTAACCGGTGCCGCATTACAGGATTGCTCTCCGGAACTGATATTTCCTGCATTACGACATCTGTTAATCGTAATTCCGTTTAATGTATACCCGATAATCCCACCTGCATATTGCTTCATACTCCCACTCGTCTCGGAACACCCATGTACGGTCCCCTCATTCACACACTCAGACATCTGCAAATACGTCATGGCTGCATTCCAGCCGCAAATCCCCCCGGTATAACACATCCCATAAACATCTGCGGAATTGCAGCACCCCATAATTTCGCCAGCAGATATTAGACCGCTCACTCCACCGGCATTACTTCCATGCACAACGCCTCCCTGCACCCGGCAATCTCTAATAGAACCATAACTACTGCCTGCGATTCCACCAACATTTAGATTAATGTTCTCTCCACATATACCTTCTGCAATCACCTGATTGTTCTCAGAGGTGCATTGTTCTACAACTGCTTTTTCCGTCACACGGCTGGCAAAAGCACCAACATCCCACGCTGAGTACCCACGCTCCACATCAACTATGATGCAGTTCCTGGCACAACAGTTCACAATCGCGCCCTGTAACTCTTTCGCAAACAATGCACAATCAGTTGCCGCAATTTCTGCGCATCCTTCCAGAACCAAATTGACCACTGCACCTCTCGCATTTCCGAAAATCGCACTCGATCCTCCAAGCAAAGCCCCCCGATATCCGATGATGATTTCCCTGATACACACCATGAAAATCGTGACCGTGTAACCATAGAAAATCTTCCGACATACCAAGTGCTGCATACGAAGCGCTGCGATCGGAATTGTCCGGCTGATACGCAGTTCCATCCGATGCAACGGTGCATTTTAACGCATCACCATCATAAACAGCAATACGTTTCAAAGATTTATCATATCGAAAGTTGTAGTCACTGAGCGCAATGTCTGCTGTCTGCACAAAAGTCAACCCAAATCCGGTCACTTTTTGCATAATCTTCATATAAGCACGAAGATCGTCCGCATTGGATATCGTGACAACCGATGTATCTTTTCCAATGGTTGACATATTTTGATAATAATCACACGCAGATACTCCTTGTGTGACGTCCGGTGTCTGTGTAGGGATTCCCGTTGCACTTTCCGACAGTTGTGCTGATGTCTCCATAGTATCTTCTAATGTCTGTGCAGAGGCACATTGCACACCGTGAATACTAATCCTCTCTATATATGGTTCCAATCCGACCAAAACAGCAACAGCCATGATCGCTGCGATTGCTTTCTTATAGTATCTCATTCCTTACCTCCTGCCACTATATATTCGCTATAACAGTGTAGCAAACAAAGAATTTATTGTCATATATGTTAATCCTCTACTGCAAAATGTTCATTCTCACAGTCTGTTTTATTTTAGCACAATCAAGAGGTATTCACAATGAAATAAAATACTCAAACCTGCCATACCGCAAATTCTCCACAACCACATATTGCTTATTATATCAGCAATAAATAAAACATTTTGCAGCCAATACATTAAATTGTTCTGCCATCTGAGAACTAAGATAATTGCCGCAGAACGCAACGTTTTTACGTGATTTCTTATTTTGTT
>ENA-OURU01000787-OURU01000787.1-human-gut-metagenome-genome-assembly--contig:-NODE-787-length-45537-cov-4.569148_pt1 | contig 45537 bp, 33 predicted proteins | sample MGYA00242137_ERZ509064 | MGnify/ENA primary metagenome ERZ509064 (study PRJEB26280, sample SAMEA2338777) | human gut metagenome | biome: human gut; feature: human-associated habitat; material: faeces...
ATATTTATAAATTTTATAATATAGTTGACATAAGAGCCAAACAGCAGTGGTTGACAAGAGCGAATCAACTTTTCCTGTGGAACGGGTATTTGCAAATGAAGCCTATCACTAATGCCTTTATATCCAATAATTTGGTTTTGTCGGTATGGAACATTTATATAATCACCAAGTTTGATAATTTTTACATGTGGAATTTTGGGGAACTTTATACTATCTTTACAGTTTAAAACAATGTCATTATAAAATTCATGGCAAAGAGCTGTTATATCATAATCAGATAATTTGTTCGGTTCAAGTATTCTATTATCAATAAATTTACGATATTCTATAATATTTTGCTCTAACAAATCTTCTTCCATTCGCTTAAACTGATTTTGTTCAATTGCAAATTGCTCAAATTCTTTAAGTTTAACTTCCAGATTTGTATTTTGCAGTACATCTACAATTTCAGAGCATAAATGTTCGAGAGCTTCTTTGTTTATGTAATGAATGTCACAAGAGTTTATTTCCATTAGCTTTTTACAAATAGCTATTTTAGTTTCTCTGAAATCATTATCTGTCATAATTTTTATTCCCTAATTTTTGCTATTTAATATCATTATTATTTATATATTAGTAGTCGCATGCGTCAATTACGGACACACTAGACAACTGCCATTGTATAAAGTTCTTTTATCGTTAAACTCCTGTCTTGGGTTCCACATAAAACAGATTCAATAATTTCAGGCGAAAGAAGTCTTAGTTTCATTAACCTTCTTATGTGACTGCTTGATTTCTGTTCTTTTGTCATCTTGCCTTCCTGCAAAAGTTTGAAATAATAAAATCCTTTGGTTATCGCTTGGATGAGTGTAAGATTGTATTCAATTTTGTTATGACCGATTACGATTTTTGTTCCTTTTTGATGTGCAGGAGAAATTTTTACAGCATAAGAAAAGTCAAGAAAATAATCACCGGAACTCTTGAAGTTTAACAATAATTGTCCATATGTAACAGCTTCGATTGACTGAACCAACAAGTCTTTGTCCAAGATAATTTCTTTTATCTTTTCACTAATAAATTGTTCAATCTCACCTGACGGTATTTTGGAAATTGTACCCGCCTCGTGTGCTCTGTTTTGAATAATTGCCTGACTTATATAATACCTGTAGCAAGCACCATGTCGGTTTCTGCTGTGAGAGGGAGACATAATATTGCCTTTGTCATCAAATATTTTTCCTGCTAAAAGAGAAATATGCTTTGAACCTGTTGAATTTTTAGCATTGATAGAATTTTCATCCATAATTTTTTGAACCTTGTTGAAAGTTTTTTCATCTATGATACCGTCGTGCAGGCCTTCATAGACTTCGTTTTTATGTTCAATCTTGCCTATATACACTTTGTTTCTGAGGATTCTATGCAAATTGCCTTTGCGAAAGCTTTTGCCTGTTCTTGTATAAATTTGATTTTCATTAAGGTAGTTGTGTAATTTTGCGACACTTTTAAACTCTATATATTTTTCAAAAATAGTTTTAATCTTGTGAGAATGTTCTTTGTCTTCGTACAAAATACCATCTTTTTTAATGTAACCGATGGGTGCAATGCCGTGCATAAACATTCCCTTTTTGCGAGATGCTGCAAATTTATCCCGTATTCTTTCCCCTGTAACTTCTCTTTCAAACTGTGCAAAGGATAAAAGTATGTTTAATGTTAACCGTCCCATTGAGGTTGTCGTATTGAACTGTTGCGTGATAGAAACAAACGAGGTCTCATGTTTGTCAAAAATGTCAATTATTTTCGCAAAATCCATAAGAGAACGAGTTAATCTATCAACTTTGTACACAACAACTATATCGATTTCATCGCTTTCAATATCTGACAAGAGTTCTTGAAAAGCGGGTCTTTCCATATTTCCACCTGAAAAACCGCCGTCATTATATTGTTTTTCAATGAGAATCCAACATTCATGCATTTGAGATTTTATATATGCTTCACAGGCTTCTCTTTGGGCATCAAGAGAGTTAAAGTCCTGCTCGAGTCCTTCTTCTGACGATTTTCTGGTATAGATTGCACAACGAATTTGTTTTTTCATTTGTTTTTGACTCCAAAAAATCTTTTGCCGTTCCACCGTGTGCCTGTTATCTCATTTGCTATTGCTGAAAGACTTTTATACACTTTGCCGTTAAAACAATACCCGTCTTTGACAACTATGACTTCATATTTTTTGCCTTGGAATTCTCTTATGAACTTTGTTCCTGAGTTATATTTAGCAGATTCTTTGTTGTCCGGTTTTATGCTTTGTTTTCTTTCGTATTGAGCAACAAGCCTTGCGAGCTTTTTTTGTGTTTGAGTCGAAAAAGCTTTGTATTTTTCGCACCATTTTATATTTTCTATAATGTAAGCCCTATGCAGATTTTCAATATTTAAGCCGTAATTTTTAGCTTTTTGTTTGAGTTCTTCATTTGTCAAATTATTAGCGTTTTTCTTCATTTTAAAGCCCCTTTGAGTCCATTCATCACTCTTTGGGCAGAATAAGTCAAGTCATAAAAAGGCCGTTCTTTTAATATAAATCAATTTCTTTATATTAAAAAAAGAGGAAAATTTTATTTCGTAGTTAAACCTCTTTTGGAGTTAATACCACAACGTGTCAAAAAAAATGATTTGTGGCTGCTTGGTAAGCATAAGCTTTTGTGTGGTGATGCATTGGATTCTGACTCTTTCAAATGTCTGCTAATGACGGAAAAAGCTGAAATTATCATTACAGATCCGCCTTACAATGTAAAAATCAAAGGACATGTCTGTGGTAACGGTAAAATTCAACATGCTGATTTTAAAATGGCATCCGGAGAAATGACAGAGTCAGAGTTTATGAATTTTACGCAAAAGTTTATGGAAAACCTCCGAGAAAGTTCCACTGACGGAAGTTTACATTACATATTTATCGACTGGAGAGGGCTAAAAACCTTTTTGAATGCAGGTGAACAGTACGATGAGCTAAAAAATATTTGCGTTTGGGATAAAACAACAGGCGGAATGGGGTCGCTTTACAGAAGCCAACATGAGCTTGTTTGTGTTTTTAAAAACGGAAAAAGTCCTCACATCAACAATATCCAGCTTGGAAGCAACGGCAGATACAGGACTAACGTATGGGCAGTTAAAGGAATGAATGCACAAAACAAGCAGGTAAAAGAACTTTTCAAACTTCACCCGACTGTAAAACCTGTAAGCCTTTTGAGTGATATTCTACTTGATGCATCATCACCGGGAAGTATCGTTCTTGACTGTTTTGGAGGCAGTGGTTCTACCTTGATTGCTTGTGAAAAAACAAAACGTAAGGCAAGGCTAATTGAGCTGGACCAACAATATTGCAATGCCATTATCTACCGATGGGAAAAGTTGACCGGATGCAAAGCTGAACTAAAGATGAATTTTTGGGGGTAGAATGGAAAAGAAAGACTACGAAATTGGCTACAAAAAACCACCGAAGCATACACAATTCAAACCGGGACAATCAGGCAACCCCAAAGGGCGCCCTCCGAAACCACAAACTATAGAAGAAGCAGCGATTCAAATTTTGAAGCAAAAGATTAAAATTAAAAATAAAGATGGCAAATATCAAAAAACAGATATTTATATGGCTCTTGCTCAAAAACTTGCCTTTGGCGCAATAAAAGATGAAAAATTTGCAATGCAATTCTGCATAAAAAATTTGTGGAACAAGCCATTAAATGAAATAAAAAATGCAAGCAATGCTCAAACAGTTGACAAAGAAAAACAAGAAGAGCTTGAAAAGTACGTTAAAGAGTTGCTGTATGAACGTACTGCAGGAAAAAAGGAGGATGAGTAGGGGGCTTTATTGCCACGTTTTACTCATTTGTTGCTAAATTTTTCAGTTTTTGACAAACTTCCAAAGAGTCATATTCCTGATAATAATGTTTGCTAATAGCTTCTTGATTTAATGTTACCCAGTCTTTTAGAGTTTGTAATTCTTCTTCTGAGAATATAATTTCTTTATTTTCATAATTATCAAGTGTGCCATCGAGATACACCTTTACCCAGTTTGTATTATATCTTGTTTTTCTGTCATTCTGAAAACGCAAAAACGGCGGTTCTCCGTTAAAGTTTTCATTACAGCGCAAATGTACACACATAGGGAGTCCTGTTTCTTTTTGATTAAGCGGAGTCAAAAAGAATCTTTCGGCATCTTCTACTGTTTCATCCGGTGCGACAAATCCCAGCATATTTGCATTTACATATTCGTCTTGTAACGTTTTTATGGGTTTCATTTTTTGTTCCTGCGTTTTTTATTGCCCGGATTCAATTTCTTTGGTATTTCAACTATGTTAAAATGAACTTCTTTCTTCTCTGTTTTTTCTTTAGAAAAAGAGTCATATTGCACTTCATGCCATTCGCCTTTTGCTATAAGCTCCCCATCTTTTTTCAGATTACATGTGTTATCTTTATCTATCCCCATAAAATAATTGGTTTTGCGTTCATTTTCAATATAATTTTTACAATTGGTTAAAAATATTGCAAATGCAGATTTTACTTTAGTATTACTATCTGATAAATTCTTTAACTTATCTACATCCTCAAAAAAAGCCTCCCTGTTGTTCGTATAACAAGAATGGAGTTTTAAGTTCTTTTCTTCACCCCAAAACGGATTCCAATATGCTTCCTCTTCCGTTTTATATTTTAGTTCTATCAAATATATCTCATCCTTTTCAGGTTGGTCGTCTGTCGAATGTTTCACAACACATATGTCTATTCTTTTATGTTCACTATCTTCATTGTCATACGGTACTTCTGTATATATACTCCATCCTTCAGGTTTGTTTTTTTCTAACATTAATAAAAGGTTATATTGAAAATCCATTTCAGAATAAAACGGTCTGCGTTGATTCGTGTATATTTCCTCAATCAGTGATCTTATTTGATTAATTAAATATTCTTTTGACATGAATTCTGCATTACAATTGCTCATAAAAATCTCCTATTTAATATTTTTTACTTTTCTTACTTATTATTTACACTATTAGTTTGCCAGATACGGACATACTGCTATATCGTTTGTGAAGAGCAAAGTTGTTTGTAAGAACAGAATTTGCATGATTTTTCCGTTTCATTTTTTTCAAAATTCATTGTGTTCAATTGCTCACAAGCATAAATCAACTTTTGCTCAATATTTTTGTTATCATCATCAGTCAGAACAGTATAGAAATTTTGCTCAGGTTCTTCAACAAATATCAAACCGACTTGTGAAACCTTAAAGTCAGGGTTCTGCGATTCAAAAGCAAGTTTGTAAAATCGAAGCTGATTTAGGTATCCTTCATAATCACTACCGTCTTTTATCTGGCTTTTAGGTTTTGCAGAACCTGTTTTGTAGTCATAAAGAGAATATGTGCCGTCAATGTTCTTTTCTATACGGTCAATTTTGCCTTTAACTTTATTTTCACCAACAACACCGTCAAAAGTATATTCTAATTCAAAAAGATTTTCGACAGGTGTTTGTATGAGCTTTGGATAAAAGGTTTTTAGCCTTTCTATACCTCTTTTTTCATACTGTTCACGTGCTGTTTGTGTTTCAAAAGTTTGATTTTTCATTTTCTGTCTAAAACATTCCAAAACTTCATCAATCGATGGATAGATTCCGTTTTGTTTAGCCTGCTTTGCAGCTTGTTCTAAAACAGAATGTATCGTTGTACCATAGTTTGCAACATCCCAGTTTTGCTCTTTAACCTCTATTTTTAAAATATGCTCATACAAAAACCTTTTAGGACAGGCAAGATAGCAGTTTAGTGCAGTCGGGCTGAATTTAAAATCTTTAATTGCAGCTTTAATTTCATCATTAAAACGGCTCTTATAATCAGGTTCTGCCTGTTTTATAGACATTGCAAAAAGCGCTGTGAGCGTGTCTTCATCTATCCCAAAGTCCTGTCTGTCAATTCCATCAAAATTAATTGAAGCAATGTAAGAGGTGAGAGCTTGCGGTTTTTTCGCCAAATTTTTTGAAAAGCTAAGAAAAAGCCCGTGTTTGGCTCTTGTAATTCCAACAAAAAGCAGTTTTAATTCTTCTGCCCTTTTTATCAATGTTTTTGTTATATCATCAACCGGTGCGCTTGTTGGTACCGACAAATTATTCTGCTCTTTTGCTTTTTCCCAGTTCTTTTGGGTGAGTTCCGGCAGATATACATACTCAAACTCTCTTCCCTTGGAGGCGTGATATGTTAAAAGCTGGACAGCATTCTTTTTTAGACCATTGTCGTCAATGCAAATAGCAATATTATTGTTGAAGGCATTATCCAGATACGAAATGTATTCACCAAGACTTGCCCCGCCTTTTGTTTTCATAAGGTTAGAAGCTTCATCTATCAATTTTTGAAGTGCCATAATATTTTCAAGCTTGTTTTGCTCTTTATTATGGTAGTAATTCAACAGTCCTGTATCATTTAGTACTTTTATTATTGTATTTTTCAGATTTTCGCAGGAAGCATAAGATTTAAGGCTGTTGTAAGTATTTATGAAGCTGTCTATTTTTTCTTTGTCATTCCAGTTATACTCACTGTTTTCCATAATATTAGATATAAAATCTTTGTGATTGAGTTTGTTTTGCACAATAAGAAAATTGTAATCCTGAACATCAATTTCCAAAGGTCCAAAACGTAACAAAGAAAACAGTTTGTCAGAATAAAGTTCATTATTTTGAAGAGCCTTTAGATAAAAGTAAGCAACGAGTGAAGATTGTATTGCAAAAATACTTTTGCCCTGTGTAATCTGATAAGGTATGTTTTTTGCTCTCAGGCGCTCGACATAAGGAATTAAATCCGCATTTTTTCTGCAAATTACTGCAATTTCAAACAGAGCTTTTTCACCTTCGTCATTTACCGGACAATTATCAGAATTAATTAGTTTTTCAATGTCATCAGCAATAAAATGATGTTCCTGTAACAGTTCCCCGAAAGAATAAAGACGTATATTTTTGTCTTTAGCTATGACATTTGTGTTTCTTGCCGTCAAAACTTTTGAAATCTCGTATTTTGAAAAAGCAGGATTTATCTCAAGTCTTGTTGAATCCTGTTCAATAACTTTGTGGCTAAAATCTAGTATTGTCTGAGTTGAGCGGTTATTTTCATTTAATGTTATAACCTGAGTATCAGGATAACGTTTTAAAAAAGTTTCAATACTGTCAAGGTTTGCGCCCTGAAAACCGTATATTATCTGGTCATCATCACCGACAACAAAAACATTTTTAGTATCGGAACCATCAATCAACGCAAAAACAATTGCATTCTGCGAAGCATTGGTATCTTGATATTCGTCAACAAGCACATATTGATACTTGTTTGCAACAGTTTTTGTGAAATCCGCATCATTTTCAAAAGCTTCAAGCACAAGATTTATCATGTCGTTGAAGTCAATAAGACTATTTTCAAACATTTTTCGTTCAAACAACTCGTAAATTGACCAGAGTTCTTTTGCCTTGCCTATTTTAGTTTTCAAGGTTTCGATATTTTTTTGCAACGTGGTTGTGGATTTGCCGGCAAGCTCTTTTTGTTTTTGTTCAGCTATCATTGAAATAAGCCTTGGCTGCCAATCCGGATTTGTGTTTATGGAATCAAAATACTGTTGTTTTGTGACACGATTCTTTTTTATGAGGTTAATTCTATCCAGAATTTCGTTTATAAAAAAATATGCATCACCGAATTTTGTCCTGTAAAACACAGGATTTGTTTCATCAATTGCTTCTTTTACAAATGTTCTCTTTCTTGTCTCATCAACAAGTTCTACATCATTCATAAGTTCAAATTGCTCGGGGTGTTGCTTGATTATGTCATTGCAAAAAGAGTGATAAGTATAGACATTCACGCAGGAAGCACAAATCCCGATTTCTTTGACCAATCTTTGCTGCATTTCGCCAGCTGCAGCATCTGAAAAGGTCAGACAAAGAATTTTTTCCGGCAAGCAGCCCGAGCGTAAAATATTTTCAATACGTTTGATAATAGTAAAAGTTTTGCCGGTTCCCGGACCTGCAAGAACCATTATCTGTCCTTCTAAATTATCTATGCACTTTTGTTGGTTCAAATTTGGGGAAATTTCTGTATTCATTACTTTTCTTTCTGTTTCTTAACAACATCTTCAAGCATCGCAATATACTTGTTTTTCAAAGATACAGGCGCAAGGATTTTTACACAATCGCCCCACCTGAACAAATGCCAGAGTATCTCATACTCGCCTGAAGCCTTGAATTTTACTGTTACAGTGCCGTCTTCGTTTTGTTTCATCTTTTGTGTCGGGTGAAAATGGTAGCTCAACACTTCATCTGCTGCTTCTTTTGTGAATTGAAGTTTAACATCTTGCGCATGTCCTTGATATACGCCAAAAGATTTTTCGGAGAATTCTTTAAGATTGAAATCACCCTTATCAAAGGACTGCTGAGTGAGTTTTACATCTTTGAACTTATGCAGAAGATAATTATACGGGTCAGGGCCTTTTTCTTCTTCTCTTGCAATCAAATATATTTTTTCTCCGTAAATCAATCCGTACGGAGAAAGTGTTTTATGCTTGTTGTTGTAGGTTGCTGTGATTTTTTTATTCGCTTTCATTGCTTCACGAATTACCGCTAACACATCCGCATCAATGTTGTGTTTTGGCATTTGATGCACAGCATATCCTTCTGTTTGAAGTAAAATTTCAAGTACATTTTCTATTTTGTTATAGCTTTTTCTGCTCAGAGCCTTTATCTTATTAATTGTTGAATCAAGAAGCTTTGCTTTGTCTGCAAAATGCTGTTTTTCTTTCAGTTTTTCAAGGTTTGCCAGTTCTTCAGGCGTGAACACAATGATTTCGTTTAAGTATCCGCCCGTGAAGCCCCAGTGTTTAACCCTGTCATTTGATTCTATTTCATCAATTTGAGGAAAAATATTTGTAATGCTTTCACGCATACGCTCTGCGGTTCTTCTTGAAACATCAAACTCATGTTGTATGTCCTGAATTGTTACTCCAAGAGGCTTTGCCTGCATAAGCACAAGCAGTTGCAAGATATCACTGATTCTGGAGTATCTGGGTTTATCTTCCATCTTCATAATTCCTATAATAAACACTTTTTATGCCACAATCGGACGTGTTTATTATAGTGTTTTTTTCAGCTTTTGACAACGCATAAATTTGCTGATATGTATTTTCTTTCAATTGCAAACATAATTATTTATCGCTTACCTTTCTTTTTTATTTTTAAAATCCGATTGTTTTTTTTAGTTCTTCGCAGTGTTTTACTTCTGTTTCTTGGATTAGCAAGTCGATGATTTCTTTTTCATCTTTATAACCCAAAAACTCATTTTTCTTTTTAACAGTTGCAAAATCACCTATGGTTAACCCTTTAATGTTGCAATCTTCAACAGGAAGATTCATGTTAAAAAAGTTTTTAAAAGACTCTTTTATTTGTGCAGGTGTTAAAAAATTAAATTTAATCTTAAATGTAAAACGTCTTAGAGATGCTTCATCCAGTGTATCAAACAGGTTTGTAGTGCACACAAAGGGAAACTCAAAATTTTCCATTTGGGTAAGCATTTCATTTACTTGTGAAATTTCCCAGCTTCTTTGAGCGTAAGCTCTGTTTTGCAAAAAAGTATCTGCTTCATCAAAGATAAGCATTGCTTTTTTTCTTTTGGCTTCAGCAAAGGCATTTGCAATATTATCCTCTGTGCCGCCAAGATACTTGTCCAAAATATCAGAGGCTCTTTTTGTAATCACTTTCAGTTTTAATTCTTTTGCTAAATGCTTTGCATACTCACTTTTGCCTGTCCCAGGCTGACCATACAGGCATAGAGAAAAATTGAGCTTTTTTGTTTTTTTAATTCGTTCTGTAAGATTTTCTGTATCAAAATCAGTGTTAACCAAAGCAGAATAATATTTCGATAATTTTTTGCTTGGTTTTACATCGCTTTTCTTTTTCTTTGTACCATAATTTATGGCAGTAGAAACACTTTCTACAAAGTTTTCTAAAGTCTCGCTGTTGCCTCCTATCAAGCTTGTTGATTGAATGGCATTTTTTACCACTGAAGTTGCAATTTTGTAGTTGTTACAAATTTCATTAACTTTAGAGGAGGGAATTTCAAGTTCGTATCGTTTAAGTTCTTTTTTCCAGATTTTTAATTGTGTTTTTTTATCAAGTTTATTAAATTTTACTGCATAAGTCATTCTTCTGATGAAGGCTTCGTCAATGTTATATATATCATTAACTATCCAAATCACAGGGCAGGGCGTGTTTTCGAGAACTTTATTTACAAACAACTTGGTAAATTGTATTTTATCCCCATCTCTTTTCTTATACTCCGTAATATTATCAGCTTCATCAAACAGCAAAAAATTATGCCTATTATGATTAAAAATATGCACTTTGGAAAGAAAACGACTTATTCTTGTATCAAATGACATTGCTTCACCACGACTGTCTGAACAATCGACCTCAAAAAGATTTTTTTTAGTTAATTTACTGATTAATTTAGCAAATTCTGTTTTGCCTGTACCGGGAGAACCATACAAAAGAATGTTTACACCTTTTATTTTATTCTTTATTGCATTTTTTATGAGTTTGACACATGTTGTTAACTCTTTATCCATGTGCATAAAGTCTTTTTTCTCCAGTGAGGTTGTTAATTTCTCGCCCAGAAATAAATTTGAAAGCTCTTCCAAAGAACTTTTATCTTGTAATGTGTTGTATAAATCCGAATAAATATCATCTTGGAAAGAATAAATTTCTATTCCTTTGCAAGATAAACTGTCTTCTATACATTGAAATTCTATTTCGTCTTTGTTTAATGCGCATTCATATAGATGGTTGATGCTCTGGTCAAGTCTACGGATTTTACGATAAAACATTGGCAAATTCATTCGAATATACAGATTAAATATATCTTCTTCATTTTTATTGATATTATAAAGTTGAGCCAGATTGTCTATAAAAAGTTGTATTTGAGATTTTTCATAATCATTTTCAAACTTTGAATAAAGTTCTTTTATTTTCTCTAAAAGATTTTCTTCTGTTAATTTTGGAACCTCTTTATCCGTATAAAGAGCTGCATCTTTTAATATTTTTTTTATTGTATGAATATCATATCTAATACTTGAGGCAATACAATCCAGCAGGTTAATTAAATATTCAAGCAGTTTCTTTTGTTCGTATTGTTCCATTGTTGTCATATCCTTATCTAATTTCCACGGGGTAAAATCTATTGTGCATCCATAATAAACTCGTATAACGTCAAATATGGACGCATTAATTGTGCAATATTTTGACCTTACCATCAAGCAATAATACAAAATTTTGCGGAAACTTTATCAATTGTACACAAATCACTCTCCGGTCATTGACTTATATAAAAGTCAGAGCATTAATTCCAATACAATGTCCGTATTTGACGCATTAACTTGATAACCTGTACATAAAAAGGAGAAATAATGACTGATTTTCACTTAATAAAGAATTTTATCCCTGATGTATATGATTCAATAGAAAAAAACTATTACAATCGGGGGAAAATAACAGGTATACATACCGGATTTTATGACCTGGACAGCATTTTAGGTGGAATGCAGAACAGCAATCTGATTGTTGTCGGGGGGCGACCTTCTATGGGGAAAACGGCTTTTGTTCTTAACATAGTTGAAAATACCGCTCTGAAATACCAGACGACAACAGCAATATTTTCATTTGAAATGTCAAAAGAAATGTTGATAAATCGTATGTTATGCTCACTGGCTAAAATTGATAGCTCAAAACTCCACTGTGGTAATTTGGGATACTCTGACTGGGAAGCAATTGCGCAAACTTTAAATAAATTAACCGAAGCACCTATATACGTTGATGACACGATAAATTTATCAGTTTTAGAATTATGTGAAAAATGCAGGAAATTAAAAAAAGAAATGCCGGCATTAAGTTTAGTTGTAATTGATGGCTTTGAACAAATAACGAAATATTCCACTTCGACAGATGTAAAATTTTATTGTTCTCCGGCATATATTTTAAAAGAACTGGCAAAAGAGCTTAATATTGTTATTCTTATGACATGCCAGTTATCACGATCGTTAGAACAAAGAAATGATAAACACCCTAGACTTTCAGATATAAAAAATTCTGTACTGGAACAGGTTGCCGATGTTGTAATGTTAATTTATCGAAATAGTTATTATTACAGCGATGATGATTTTGATAAAAAACAAGCAGAAATAATTATTGCCAAACACAGAAACGGAGCGACAGGCAGTATTGATTTGCAATTTGACTCATCACATGTTCTGTTTCAAGATATTGTTGAAAATTGTAACTCATTAATATAAGGAATATAATTTTTACGCAATTTCCAATTCATATCCCAATTCTTGGAAAATCTTAACTATTGTAGAAAATTTTGGCTCTTTTTCTGATTTAAAAATACTGTAGAGATGCGTTCTGGACATACCTACTTTTTTAGCAAATCCTGAAATAGAGTCTTTTGCTTTTATTACAATTTCCAATGCACGATAAAAAGAATTAAAATCCCCATCTTCAAGATAATCTTTCAAACTTGCATTGAGGTATAATTTAATATCTTCGTCGGATTTTAAATCATTAACTATATAATTTTCTAAGTCCATTGTGTGTTTTAATTCTTTCATTGCAAGTTTCTCCATTCTTGAAGTATGCTTTTAGCTTTTGCTATATCCTTTGATTGTGTAGACTTATCTCCACCGTTTATCAACAGAATAATTATGTTATCAATTTCTGTGTAATAAATCCGATACCCTGAACCAAACTTTAAACGAAGTTCAGATATCTCACTATCTATTTTCTTATGATCGCCAAAGTTGTTTTCCAACAACCTTGTCAGCCTACTTTGTATTCTTGATTTTGTAACTTTATCCAACGAATCCATCCATTCAACAAATGGAGCTTTATTATTTTCAAGCTGAGCAATTTTAATAATTCGTTGGTTCATGTTTATAGTGTACTCTCTAGCAGACACATTGTCAAGAAAGAATCATGATAACATCAAATTGACCATTATAATGGCTAAATTTTGTAACCTAATTTTTTTGAAATAATATATTTAATTGATTTACAAATTTTAATAATTTGAGAAAATCATAATGGCAAGATAGAATCATTATAAGAGAGAATAGGATGGGTGAGTTAAAGAATAGTTTATTAACTTTAGGTTTTAAACCCAAAGATGGCAAAGATTGTATTTATTTTAAAAAATATAAAACTTGTGAAATAAATATTGAGTATAACGAAAAAAATCCTTCGAAATCAAACATAAATTATGGTAAGGAAATAGTTTGCCATCGTCATACTACTTGTAATTTTAATCAAGAAGAATCCTTAGTTGTATTAGAATGTGTTGATAGATTATTAAACAAAGGTTATAAACCTGAGAATATTGAATTAGAAAAATCCTGGAATTTAGGACATAAGGATAAGGGCTTTCTTGATGTATGGGTAAAGGATGAATTTGGAAATTCTTTTTTGATGGTAGAGTGCAAAACTTGGGGAAAAGAATACGAAAAATTTTGCAAAGAAACTTTTACACACAAAAATACCGCAAAAGAAAATGATGGAGGACAAATCTTTTCTTATTTGCAACAAGAGCCTAAAACAACAAAAGCAGTATGTTATTATACTTCAAAAATTAATTCTAAAAATATCGAATACAAAAATGCAATAATTCATAACAAAGATGATTGGTCAGATTTAAATCAAATAGAAAGATTTAAGAGATGGTCAAAAACATTTGAAACAAATGGTATTTTTGATGATGGAGTCCCATTGTATAAAGTAGAATCAAAAGCAATTAGGAGAAAAGACTTAAAAGAATTAAAAAGAGAAGATTCTGACGGAATTTATAACCAATTTGCAGAAATATTAAGACATAATGTTGTATCCGATAAACCAAACGCATTTAATAAAATTATTAACCTGTTTTTATGTAAGATATGGGATGAAGATAGATGTCCTGATGATGAAGTAAAATTTCAAACTCGTACAAATGGAAGAGACAAATCCGATGAAGAATTATTAGAGGATTTAAATGATTTATATAAAGCAGGAATGAAAGCATATCTTGAAAAAGATGTATCGGATTGCACAAAAAATGATTTTGAAACATTATTAAGTTTTGTAGGAGATAGTTCTAAAAAGTCTGAATTTGAAGAATTATACAAAAAATTAAGGCTATATAAAAATAATGAGTTTGCTTTTAAGGAAGTGTATGATAAAAAATCTTTTAAGGATAATGCAAAAGTTGTTAGAGAAGTTGTAGAATTACTGCAAGATAAACAATTAAGATATAGCCATAAGCAGCAGTTTTTGGGTGATTTTTTTGAAAAGTTATTAAATGATAGTATCAAACAAGAAGCCGGACAATTTTTTACACCGGTTCCTCTCACACAATTCATAATTAAATCATTACCAATTGAGGAAATGATTAAAACAAAAATTGCTAATGGGGAACAGGAAGTTTTACCATATGTAATTGATTATGCTTGCGGAACAGGACACTTTTTAACAGAAATAATGGATACAATGAATGATATTATCAAAAATAACATTGACCTTTCCTCTATTTCAAAACCAAGTGTACAAAGAGAATTTAAAAATTGGCAAGATTCTGATTTTGAATGGGCTGAAAAATATATTTATGGTATAGATCTTGATTATAGGCTAATTAAAGCCTCTAAAATTAGTTGTTTCTTGAATGGTGATGGTAAAGCAAATTTATTACATGCAAATGGTCTTGCACCATTTGATAGTGAAGATTATTTAGGGAAATTACATAATCCATCTGCCAAACAAGATAATCAAAAGTTTGATATATTAATTGCAAATCCACCATATTCTGTAAAAACTTTCAAGCCTACAATAAAAGATGGTGAAAAATCATTTGAATTGTTTGATGGCTTTACTGAAAATAGCTCAGAAATAGAGTGCTTATTTGTAGAAAGAGCAAAACAACTACTAAAAGAAGGTGGTTATGCCGGAATTGTTTTACCTGTAAGTTTATTAACAAATGATAAAATTTATATAAGAACAAGAGAAATCTTATTAAAATATTTTGATATAAAGGGAATTTTATCATTGCAAGGTAATGCTTTTATGGCAACTAATACAAAAACTATTATTTTATTAATGCAAAGACGAAATAATAGCTTTTGGGAGCAAATAAATTTAGCAATTAAAAACTTCTTTAGTAATTATAAAAATGTTACTGTAGCTGGAATTGAAAAAGCATTTTCAAAATTTGTAGAAGAAAATTATGAAAATTTGGCATTTGAAGATTATATTTCTATTTTAAAAGAAAAGCCTACAGAAATAGCTAAAAAATCCGAATATTATGAGGAACACGGAAATCTAAATATTGATACTCTAAGAAAATTAGAAGCTGATAAAATGTTGTATTTCTTTTTATCATATAATTCAAAATTAGTATTGGCAAATTCAGGTGAAAAATCTGAGGAGAAAAAATTTTTAGGATACGAATTTTCTAACTCGCGTGGAAAAGAAGGTATCAATATATATAAAGATGAAGATAATAATATTATTTCTTCGCTTTTTTCGGAGACAGATTTTTTTGATTCTGCAAAATTAAATTCTTATTTCTACAACAATTTTTTAGGTATAGATAATATTGACAATATTAATGAAATTAATATGACTGAAGAACATCCCTTAAAGAATCATATCGAACAATGCAGGCTTTCAGATTTAATTAATTTCTCATTACCAAAGTTTGATAAAGTAATTAAACTTAATGCAAATAAAAAAGTTGTTTTTGAAAGTAAATATGAGCAATCAAAAATAAAATTTATCCCTCAACTTAATATATCCAAGGGGACTTCTATCACGGAAAGAGAAACAACTGCAGGAGAAATACCTGTTATTGCTGGAGGTATAAGTCCGGCATATTACCATAATATCGCAAATAGGGAAGGAAATGTAATTACAGTAAGTGCTTCAGGGGCAAATGCAGGATTTATAAACTACTTTCATTGTCCTATCTGGGCATCAGATTGCTCAACAATTCAATCAACTAATGAAAAAATTATAAAAACAAAATATGTATATGAATTATTGAAAACTAAACAAAATGATATTTATTATTTGCAATCTGGAAAAGGGCAACCTCATATATATCCGGATGACATATATCCTATAAAAATTCCTATTCCACCTGATGATATTCAACAAAAAATTATAAATGAAATAACATTAATAGAAAACAAAGCTAATAAAAACATAGATAAAATAAATAATATAAAGTCAAATATCTCCAGTGTTATTAATACGAATATTGAGGCTAATAAAATCAATAATTATAAAACAATGTTACAACGAGGTAAGTCAGCAAAATATTCTTTTAAATCAAATATTCAAATTATTAAATCTGGTCAAATACGAGGTCTGAGGAATTTTGATTTTTCTAAAAAGTATTATGCAAGCCATTCCATGAAAGCAGATGATAGATTATTGCAAAAAGGAGATTTATTAATAAATTCAACAGGTGTTGGAACTGCAGGTCGAGTAAATTTGTTTGATTTGGATGGACAATATTTTGTAGATAGCCATGTTACAATATTGAGATTAGATCAAACTCGTTTATTACCTGTCTATTTATTATACCAATTATATTTTAATATTGGATTTAAAAATATTGAAAAAATGGCAACAGGACAAAGTGGTCAAATAGAGTTGGCACCTGATACAATTGCTAATATTAAAATCCCTGTACCTAATATTGAAGAACAAAAAAGAATTGTAGCAAAGATTTTACCTTTAGAAGTAGAAATTGAAAGATTACAAAAAGAAATTGATGAAATACCAGATAAAAAACAGGCTATTCTTGATAAGTATTTAAAGTAATTAATCTGCAATTTTAAGTTCCCTCTTTCAAAATTTCCAAATACTCTTTATACACAAAAGTTCGATTTCTTGATTGAGTTGATGTTTGCTCGAGGACGCCAATACTAGTCAGGTCCTTGACTATGCTTGACATAGTATTGAAAGCTATATCAAGTTCTTTAGCTGTCTTTTGAATCTCAATAATAGGATTTGCTTCCAAGTATTCAAACACCCTCATTGCGTTTTTAGCACGGCGTCCCAGTTTTTCAACTTTTGCACAGTTTTTATAATGCAAAGCAACCAATTTATCAATCGTTTCTGTTGCATCTTTTGCGGATTCATAAACAGCTTCCAGGAAGAACTTAATCCATTGTTCATAATTACCTTTCATTCGAACTTCGCTCATTCGGTCATAATACTCAATTCTATTCTTTTTTAGAAAATATGAAATATAAAGAGCAGGTGTTGTTAAAACTTTTTTCTCCATTAAAAATAGAGTAATTAATAGGCGTCCTATTCTGCCGTTGCCATCCAAGAATGGGTGAATAGTTTCAAATTGATAATGAATTAATCCGGCACGAATTAACACATCTAAATCATCTTCTGCATTGATATACTTTTCCAAATCAGACATTGCTTGATTCATATCATCAACAGACGGCGGTACAAATCTTGCATTCTGCAAATTGCAGCCAGATGCACCAATCCAATTTTGAGAGTGCCTGAATTCACCGGGACATTTGTTTTCACCTCTTGCACCTGATAATAAAACTTCATGAGCTTGCTTGATTAACCTGTTGCACAAAGGAAGTTCTTTTAACTTATTAATCGCAAAGTCAGTAGCCTTGATATAATTTACAACATCACCAACAGGTCTATTGGTATTTTCGTCTAAACACGGGTCTAGTACATCTTCTAAAGTTGCCTGAGTTCCTTCAATTTGCGAGGACATCAAAGCTTCTTTTCTTACATACATAGAGATAAACAAATCCATATTAGGAATTCTCGTTGCAATGCCTTCAAGCAAAGCAAGCTGTTTATTTGCTTTAACAAGGATTTCTACAATATCATTGCTTAATTCTATTGGCGGATTTGGCGGCAAAACCGATGGCACAAAAGATTTATATGCCATTTCCCCTGATAGATTATTTTTATATGTTCCTGCTCTATTGTTCATTAGGACCCCTAAATTGAAATAACATGTTTATTATAACATATTTATTTCAATTTTGTTGACGAAAATGAAATAAAGTAAAATTATTTGTAATATATATTTCATTCATAATGGCATTACACAAATGTAAAGCATCATGATATGATAAATCTGTTATCAAAGGAGTATTTATATGAAAAAGATTTTAACACTAATTCTTTGCCTTATGTTTTTGGGCGTAAACGCAACATTTGCAGCAGAATCTAACTCAACAGAAAATGCGACACAAAACAAAACAGCGGTTGAAAAACAAAAAGTAAAACGCTGCCCTTGTAAGAAAATTTTTGAAAAAACACTTGGCTTGACACCGGAACAAATTAAACTTGCTGATAAAAACAGAGTCGATGAGAAAAAAGAAATAAAAGCTGTTAATAAAAAAATTAAAAAGTTGAAAAGTAAAAAGCAATCAGAAAAGAATATGAAAAAAATCGCTGATTTGAAGCAAAAAAAGTTAGAAATCAAAGCAAAACATAACGATATTTTTGAATCTTATCTAACTGATGAGCAAAAAGCAAAACTTCAACAAATGCGTGAAGACAAGAAAAACGGAAAATCCTGCTGCCCTTGCGGAAGAAATCCATATTACTAAACAATATAACAACATTATCCCTGCAAAATCCCTGTTTTTAAAAACAGGGATTTTAGCTAAAAGGCTTGTGGCATGAGGTTTGGATGCATTTCAGTATACTTATGTAAAAGTACAAATATTTTCTAGCAAAAAGTTGTATGTTTAGATTTAAAATAGATATAGTTATAAACTTGGAGCGTTACATGCCTATAAGTTTTCAAAATTTAAAAAATCAACCAATTATTTCCGAAAATACTCATATAAACTACAAAAATATTACGTTCTCTTGGCGGCTTGGCTGTATTAGGTACTGCTTCAATTTTGATATACAAGTCACTTAGAAAAGGTGATTTAGAAGCAAAAAATATGTATTCTATGAAGAAAATAAATAAATTTATTAAAGGTTTACATAGAGATACCCAAACGAGACTTGAAAACCATATGCAAAAACGTCCATTAAAAAATTCAATGTTTGTAAAAGCTTTGGTTGCTAAAGAGCAAGAAATTCTTCCTTTAGAATATCTTTTTATGTTTAAAAAATTACATTTAAAAAACACTCCCGCTTTACCTTCAATCATTAATTTAGAAAATATACCTTCAGAGAAAGCTAAAAATATTACTCAAATACTGTCTGGACAATACAAAACGGCATATTTTTCTACAAAATACACCAGTGGATATATGGAAGAATTTCTTGGAACTTTAACAAAGGTTTCCCAAAATGCAAAAGAGAATTACAGGAATAACAAAAAATATACTTTTTTAAATTTTGAAAATATAGATACATTCTTAACAGATTTATATAAACCTAATAATAAACAACATCTAAATAAGTTTAATGAGCTTGTTTCATCTAATGTCAATAATCGATTAATTTATGTTACTAATGGGAAACATAAAGGACTTGAATCATTACAACATATGAAGTTATCCTTTACAGATGAAATAAAAACAATGGATTTATTCAATGATTTATCCTCTTTCCGTTCTGTTGAATCAGATATTGAGGGCATAAAACATAATAAAATAATGGAAGCTTTATCTGACTATTTAGATAATAGCATAGTTCAAACATTGAGCAATTTTGCATGGAAGCAAGACAAATCAAATATATTATTTTTTGACAATGCTACAGCAAAAACTACAAATCAGTTTTTGGAGAAGCTGCAAACAATTGTTGATGACAAATTTGTTAATATAGATGTAGAAAAAGTTGGATTTAAGAAACTAAATGAAGAAATTTTAACTGAACTACCTAAAGCCAATGATTTGTTTAACAGAGAAAATAAACAAACTTTTATTTATTTAGAGGGTTTAGAAGATTTAGTTTCAAAAACAGAAAAAGATGCTGAGGATTTTATAAAATTTAAAGAAATTATAAAAAACAATATAGCAGATTCTAATCTAAGGTTGATAATAAAAAATGAAAAACAAAACGAGGTGTTAAATAGCCTAAAAAGTAACGGTACTCTAAGTTTTAAATTTTTAAAAAATCCTGAATTCTTTAAACTATACGCAGAAACCAGAGCAAAAATAGATGAGTGTGATTTTAGTTATATAGAAAAAGACGATTTTATTTATCAATATGTAAATTTATTTGTAGCTGAAAAATCAGGTTTACATGGTTTCGGACCGGGTGGTAACGGCATATTAATATATGGACCATCCGATAAAACAAAAGTTATAGCAAATTCCATAAAAAAATCGTTAGATGTAAATTATAAAGAGTATGATTTTCTTGAAAATGGAAATACAGATTTTCTGAAAGCTGTGTTTGACTTGAAAAAAATTTTCAAAGCTTCAGAACTTGAATATCAAAAAACAGGAAAAAGAACAATTGTTGAGATTCACAATTTGGATGAACTTTTAACACGTAAACCTCGTAGAGATGTGATAGCAATAGCTCACTTTAAAAGTTTTGCAGAACTGGCTTCTGAAAAATATCATATAACAATGTTAATGCGTACAGACAAACCTCTTGAAAATTTTGAAAGTGCATCAATATCATGCGGGCGTTTTCCTCTAAAATTAAAAATTAAGGAGCAATAAAATGAAAATTAGTTTAATCAATTCATTAATTTATACAAAAAAATACGTCTCAGCAAACATGAATTTTTCAAATTCTTTGCATAGTAATCCTGTTTCTTTTGGAAATGACAGTTTTAAAAAAAATGATAATGCATTTGAAGAAACTGATAGATTACGTAAAAGATATGAAAAAGCCAATAAAGACAGAACAAAAGTATATGATTCCTCTTTAGAATCTCAAGAACAACGTCTTCATGACAATGAAAAAATACTAAGAGAATATAAAAAAATCAATGAAATTTTAGACAAATCTGATAAAAATAATAAATTAAGAAACAATGGGAATGTTATGACTATAAACTTTCAAGAGCTTAAACAACAACCAATTTTTTACAATAAGCCAATCAATAATTTTCCAGATAATAATGAACGTCACGTAAATATTAATGATAATAAATCAAATAAAAAATTACTATTAGCGCTTGGTGGATTAGCTGTGATTGGTGCTTCCGTTTTGTATTTTTCCAGAGGGAAAAAGCCAAGTTCTGATACTGCTGAAAAAATTATTGATTATGCAAAAAACAATTTATTTAAATATACAGACGTTAAACCCCAAATAGAGCTATTATCGCAAAATGAAAAATTTGTTTTTAGAGGTGCTATTACAAAATTTAAAAGTAAACCGCTTTCTTTTTTAAAGAACTTAAATAACAGTGAAGAAAATATAAATATTTTGGACAATCTATTCGCGTTAAATGAAGCAAAAGCTAACAAATTTGGTGAATTCCCTAGTTTGTTACATTTTTCTGGAACAGATAACGCAACCAGGAAAAATGTTACTAAAATCATGGCAGACTTTTATGGTGCTGAGTACAAACAAACTAAATATACCAAAGGTTATTTAAAAGAATTCGTTGAGACTTTGCAAGAATACGCAAAAGGTAAAAAACCTTCATTTTTATACATTGATGATATCGAACCACTTATTGAAGATTTGAATAAAGCTGAAAATGCTGAAATTTTAAACAATTTTAAAAACTTATTAAAAAGCAAAACGAATAAAACAATGTGCGTTGTTAATAAAGATATTGATAACAAGCTTTTTGAACGAAAACAATTAAATTTTAATTTTATAGATTCTATCAATACCCAAGATTTTAGTGAAGAATTGTCTAAAATAGCTGATAAAGAATACCACAAATCATTTATGCTAGATAGTGAGGTTTTAAAAGCTATTAGAAATTATGTTAAAAAAATCAATTTTATGGGAATAACCGAAAAAGATTATAAATACAATATTTTAGCTTTAGCTGACAACAAAGATAATTATATAGACAAAATGTTTAATATAATAACTAATCACACCGGAGATAAATTTGAAAAAATCAGCCTGGGTAGTGATTTAAAAGTTGTAATTGATAGCATAAAAGCTCGATTGTCCAAAGCTCAAGAATTATTTGATAGAACAGAACACAAAACCTTCTTGTATATCGATGATTTTGCTGAAACTATTTCAAAGGCAAAAGAAGACACAGCTGAATTTAAAGAATTGTCAGAGTTGTTAAATAAAGCAAAAGATAACCACCTGACTATAATTATAGATAACAAAAATGAAAAACAGTTAGAAAAATTCCTTGCAAATAATTCCAATGTTAAATATGCAGGTTTTGACCTTGAATCCATAAAAAACAATTTATTTGATTTTGAATCTTTTGGCAAACAAGGGGAAATGTTTAAAAAAAGACTTGATGTTATAGCTGGAATGCTAAAAATAGAACAAGCTGGTAAAAAAATGCCTAAACAAAATGGTATTTTACTTTATGGTGATGCAGACAAAATCACTAAAGCAGAAAATATAATCAAAAACTATCTTGATGTGAATTTAAAAGAAGCAAAATACGACCCAAAACAACCTTTTGAATCTATTAAAAAGCTCGTAGCCATTGCAAAAAAAGGTGAAGAACAATTCGCTACAACAAGAAAAAGAACGCTAATAAATCTTGTCGGTTGGGATGAATTGTTAACAGCTGAAGAAACAATAGAAAATGTAGAAATGATAGGACGTTTTAAACAATTTGTTGAATATTGTTCTGAAAAATATCACACAACGGTGTTAATGAAAACGACAAAACCATTAGAAGATTTTGAAGAAGCATCAATTGCCTCTCATAGATTTGAAACACTAATAAGACTTTTATAGAAAGGAATATTATGCAAATACACACTATTCAAAACTTTAAAATTAACAAATTTAACAACATAAATAAAAATTTTGTATCAAATTCTATCACCAATACAAAAGTTTCTTTTGCTGGTGAAAGAGATACATTTGAAAAGCAAAATATTTCAGAAAGAAAATCTATAAACCATGATAAGGTAAATGAAACTTTATCAAATTTAGATGAAAGATTAGAAAAATTACTCGTAGAAGGTGAAAAACTAAGAAATAAAGATTTTGCGTCCTCTAGGGAAAAATTGTTTGCATTGCAAGAACATAATACAAAACTAGAACAATTAAGAATAGAATATAAAAAAATACGAGAAATTTTTGATACATGTAAAACCAATGAAGTTGACAAATGGGTAAAAGTTCTTGCTGATATTCTAAGAAAAATGGAAAAAATGGATGAAGACAAAGGTTTTAACAGAATTGTTGGTTATGATGATATTAAAAACGACTTAAAAAACAAATTTATTTTCGATTCAATAATTAAAGACAAAGTTTCTGACAAAGCAACTGTTCCAAATGCTATGCTATTTTATGGCCCTACAGGTAATGGTAAAACGACTTTTGCCATTGCTTTAGCAGAACAAGCTTTAATGACTCCATATATTGTAGATGCTTCTGAGATGACTAAAGAAGATGCAATGAACATGATAGAAAACTATGCATTTCAATCAAAACAAAATTATGAAAAATCAGAAAACAAACAACGTTCTATTATAATTGTAAATGAAGCTGATACATTAACAAATCAAAACTCTCCGGTATTGAATAGATTTAAAAATTTAATTGCAGACTGCTCAAAAGAATACAAATGTACACTGTTTTTGACAACGAACCATCCTTTACATATAGACAAAGATATTTTATCTAAAGATATAACACCTTTTAAAGTTCCTGTTGCTCCACCAAATGATATAATCGCAAAAAAAATAATTAATAAAAAACTCAAACAAATAAATTGTGAATTAGAAAATGGTACACAAAAAATAATAGATGAGTTATTTAAAAACCCTCAAGCAAAATATTCTAATGGTGATTTAACTGAAATTGTTAATGGTATTTTAAAATTATATTCTAATCCTACATCACAAGATTTTATGGATTTTATAAAAGAATTTGCACCACCACCAACAATAACTGCTAAAAAACTTAAAAAATTCCAAAATGAAATGGAACAGTTAAAATAAAAAGCCAGCTTAGCTGGCTTTTACTATTTACATCCTATATTGCCATTCATCATCTTCATAAGGACCCCACATTGGTCTATCATTATCAGATGAAGAATAATCAGGTTCGCTTTCATACCAATAATATTTATATAATAAAGACACCTGATCTTCCAGACGTTCTTTTTCTTTTTGCAATTTTTCCAGCTCTAATTTTTGCTTTGGTTTTATACCATCTTTTAGATTTACTTTTGTTTCAAATCTATGAGAAGCTATTGATGCTTCTTCAAAGTCTTCTAATGGATAATTTGTACTCATAAGCAAAGTTGTATGATATTTTTCAGAACAGTGTTCGGCAAATTGTTTAAAACGACCTATCATTTCTACATTTTCTATTGTTTCTTCAGCTGTTAACAATTTTTCCATATCTTTTAAATGTAATATAGTTCTTTTGCCTGCCAAACGAAAAACATCTTCGGCATCTTTTGCAATTGTTACCATTTGTTTTATTGATTCAAATGGTTTTGATTCATCATAAGTAAATTCCTGTACCTGTGCCGGTACATTTTTTTTGAACCAGTCAACAAATTCTGTTTTATCAATACTAGGTGCATTACCATATATTAAAATACCGTTTTGTTTTGGAATTTTTCTATCAGATTGTTCTACTTCTAACAATTTAAAAAATGTTTTAGAAATTCTTTCTTGTTGTTTTGAGAAATTGCTATCACCTTTAGCTGCCAATTCTGATAACCTAGCAATATCTTGCTCAACTTGTCCTGAATGTTTTCTGACTTTATTTACATGTGGCATAAATTCTTTAAATGCTTGTTCAGATTTGCTTTTAGATGTGTAACCTATGAAATTTGTATGTCTTGTTTTGCAAGCATTTTCTATTTCTGTATCAGATTGTTTGTGAAAAATTTCTGCTAAATTTTTTAGATTATCATCAGACTGATCTAAAATATTAAATTTTTTCTTATCAACGCACCACCCTTTAAACGATGGTGTTAACGTTTTTACAAAGCAATCTGTCATGTTTTTTGTATTAAAATTAGTTTGCATTGTATTTAATTTGTTGTTATTTTGCTTGGAATAATTTTTAAAATTAATAGGTGAAATTTGCATAAGTGACCCTTTCTATAATAAGTAATCTTTTTTTATATTGCCTCTAACGATAATTTTCAAGAAGGCTTCTGCTTTAATCTCATCTGGTTTTGAATATTCTTCTGAATCTTTTGGTTTTATTGTTAATGCTTCTTTGGGAAGAGTCCCAATATTTCCTAATTCTTTTATATATTTAATCACAGAAGTATTATCTTCGTTAGCTTTTATTAGTTCCATTAATGCAGTACGACTTTTTGGGGTTCTTTGGGGTAGCAATTCTCTGTCTGGTTCTGTTTCAAAATCTAATTCATTGTAATTTTGTGTATTTTTGAGACAAGAAAACACATTTTTTGCTTTTTTATTCACATAATCATCCTCGTCCTCAAATAATTTTTTAGCAATTTTTTGATGTTTTTCTAAACCCCATTTTGACAAAAGATTTAATGCTCCAATTTTGGTATTAGAATCATTTTCTATATATGACGCTATTAAATCTAAATTATAATGTTTGTTCAAAAATTGTTTGGCTTCGTAAATTGTTTTGTTATCATTAAGTGTCACTTTTTCACTATCACAATTACATACAGCTTCTGCAATAGGCAAATAGTAGGGTTCGTTTAAATTATTTAAACTTTTCATAACAAAATATTTAGCCTTTATATTATTTGAACAATAGAAAAAATCTTCCAATATATTTCTATTTATTTTTGCCTCAATTAAATTTTTTATTTCTTTATCAAGATATTTTTGATTTTTGTCAACAGTATTTAAGGACTGAGTCAAAACAATAGCCGCTTTTTCAATGTTTTTGTTTTCGTAATACGAATGAGCCAATTTTTGCAGTATTAATGCTTTTTGATATGGTTTATTAAATTTTTCTACATCATCAATTTTTTGATTATACGTTTTTGTGAATCTGTCATAAGTAAGTGTTGAAAGATTGTTAATTGTATTTTGTTTTCTTTCTTCAAATTTTTCTTTAACAAATTTGTCAACACGCTCATTTACACCTGTTAATTTGCCAATATCAATAGTCTGTGTGGCAGCTTGCTTGAAATTATTATTCACAAAATTATAGTTTAATAATGAAATTTTCATGCCTGTACATCCAATTTCTTAATTTGGTTATCAATACACTCAACATCTTTATTTAGACCGGATTGCTTATAGGCATTTTTTAGGGTTGATAAAATAGATACAAGGTCTTTGTTGCCAGGTGTGTGTTCTACTTTTTTTAACCTATAATTGAATTCGGAATTATATTGATTGTCGATTTTATTTATACAGTTGTTCACAATGTCCTTTTCAATTTTGGAATAATTTTCTCTCATAAGTTGATTCACTTGTTTTTCAAGATTGTCAGGTTGAGATTTAAAAGAAATATTCATCATTACACCACCTCATTCAATTCTTTTTGCATTACATTATCATATTTTTCTTTTTTAGGTTTGAAAAATGGAGAAATAATTAAACATGACAAACAACCAAAGCCCATCGTACCGCTTAAAAGTCTCTCTTGTTTGTTGAGAGCGAAAGCGAGTAATCCAGCAACGGTCATAACAGAAAGCATAGCCAAACCAGTCTTGTGTTTTTGCATATCACCTTTATATGCCTCATCGTATTTTTGTCTAACGACATTTTCATATTTTTTTTGTATAGTATTTTGAGAATTCATATTATTAGGGACATTGTTTTTTGAACCAATATTATTTATTAAACTTGACATTTATATTCCTTTCTTATTATATGCATTTTTAAAACCGTGATGAGCATTAATAGCGTGACATAAGAACATTGCAATAACACCTAATGTCATTAATGATGGCGAACCAGAAGCTGTTAATGTTTTTGAAACCCCCATTATAGAGCTTATTGCCAATCCACCAGACATAAGCGTTCTTGGGTTAAACACTCCATCTTTAATTTTTTCCACCGTACTTCTTGTATCTTTTACCTGTGGTTTTAGCCAGGGGCAATTCATTTCTATTTTATCAAGTTCTTTTGAAATGTGTTTAAAAAATGCCTCAGATTTTGCATCATGTTGACTCAAAGTCTGCATTAAAGATGACATTTGTCCCATTATTGCATCGTATTGCGCCTTGTTTTGAACAAACAATCCTTGAAGATTTTTGTTGTTTGCTTTTTCATATTCAAGAATTATTTTGTTAATACTCATCAAATCTGCATTTTGACCAAAAATTGTTTTAAATGAATTTTCTAAAAATTCATTTATTGGAATATCTTTTCCATCATGATTTACCGTCAAACGAGATACAAGATAATCGGTTTGTTTTGACATATCATATTTGTCTGATTCAAAATTCAATGTTTCAACAAATTTTTCATCAATCCAGTCTTTTCTATGTTTTTCAATAGTTCTTTCAATATCCTCATCAGCTATAGTGGCAAGATAATTTAATTTTTCTTTGTCGGATAACAAATAAGGCTCAATTTCCATATCAAAAAGTACTAAATCAATTATATTTGTTTGGTTAATTTTTATATTAAATACGTTTGCATCATAATTCTTATTATTAAGCTCTTGCACAAACAATTTTTTCAAATCATCAAAATTGTTCTGTGCAAATTCCTGAGACTCAACAAGATTTTTCACAATCTGTTTTCTTATTTTATTATTAGCTGGCTTATTAACAAGAAAATCGAGCATATCGATGCCGTAAGATTTCTTATCTTGTTGCGCTTGATTATATTTATCAATAAGAAAAGCTTTTTCACTAAGACTTAACTCTCCGCTGCCTCTATATTCAAACAGCAATGAGAGTTTCTTATTTTGGTTTAATATCTTATAATTATCGCTTCTGAAAAAATCACCGAGCTTTTTTACATTTTCATCTTTGTCTTTTACAACAGCTACCAAATAACCCGTTTTATAAAAATCAACAGTTGATTTAGTAAGTTTTCTCCAGGCATCTAACATTAAGTTCTTATTATTTGTATATAATGCTTCTGATAGATTATCAAGATTTTCATATATGGTATCAAACTCAACTTTATTTGCATTATCAAGTTGTTTATTTATAACATTAAATACATTATGTATATTCTCTCTTGTCATCATTATAGGATTTTCTTTGAATAATGAAGTAAATTCTGTCAATCTTTTTTGGGCAAAATCAGAATGCAAATAATCATAATTTTCAAATTTAGCTGCATCTTTTTCTAAAATCATTTTGTTTTGAAAAAATGCATCAAACGCTTTTTCTATATGATATTCACTATCACATTTTTTTAAACTAGAGTTTAGTGATTCATTTAAATATCTTTTTTGGCCATCAACTACCGTTGAATATGACTTTAAATTTGTATTGTAAAAATCATTGTATTCTTTGTTTAGTTTTCTCAAGTTTTGGTTTTGCAAGTATTGGTATAGATTGCCATTAGCTTTATCTTTCAATGATAAATAATAACCCAATTTTGAAAACTTATCCCTTGTCTCAACTATTCCTGTAAAAGCATCATCTATAATTTCTCTGTCATTTTTAAAAACAGTAGCAATTTCATCAGAGAGTGCCTGTTTTGAGTCTTTAATCTGCTTGATTTGATAATCACTAAACTGATCAATTCCTTTAGAAGAAATTTTTGATAGGCACATCTGTTTAGGATTTTGGTTTGCATTTTTAGGTTTCTTATATTGAGCAGCTAAATGTAAATTTCTTATTTGTAAAACATTTATCATAAGTTGTCCTTTACACTAAACCTGATATATCATCATTACACCAGTGAGAGGTATTTGTAGGTTCATCAAAACTATCTTGGTTATGCAAATAATCTTCATTCAAATCATGGTCAGTATTATTTGAAGTTGTATCTGTATGTGCATGTTGAAGTCCTTCTGAATACTGCGCATCATTATGTTTTATGTCACATAAAAAGTTTTCCATGCTGGGATTCTCAAAATGCAGATTATTCAGATAATCTGCATAATTTTCTTTTATATAATTCTGAATTGGATGTTCAGCTGAATAAGAAAGAAAAGCTTGTGCAGTTTCGTAGGAAATATGCTGTTTATGCATCAAATCACTCAATTCATCAGTTAAAGCAACATAATGAGTTTGGCCTGTTTTATCTTGCAATGTTATTATCTCTCTACCCCAAATATCATAAAGATCAATTTTAGGCTCATTTTGATATTGAGGTTCCTTGAAGAAATCTTTAACTCGTTCATAAAATGATTGTTCTGGTTCTTGAGCTTGATGATGATCAAGGTATTTGTCTCTTTCAGCAATTATAAATGAACGATGGAATTGCCCGTCATACTCATTCATTTCTTCTTTAGATTGATAAGAAAACGGTGCATTATTTCTTTCGAATAAATATTTATCCATACTCATTTTATGAGCAATGTTTTCAGGACTAAATGGATCGTTGGGCTCGTATACAGGGACGCCACCTCCATTTATTACTGATGCTCCGCCAAATGAAGGGATTATAACAGGAACAGCATCACCACCAGTAAAGATTACAGAGGTTTGATCGTCTGGATTCACATATACTCCTTTGTTTAAATCTACATATTTTCCCTCTTTAAGATTTATATCTATACCATTTTTAAAATCTTTAAATACACCATTTATTTCATCGCAAAAACAATTTGGACTCTTGAATTTTTCAGGATCAATTTCAAAACCAAGTTCAGAAGCTTTATTTTTATCTACAAACATTTCACTTGTTTTACCCAAATAAGTTCCATCTGACAAAAAGATTTCATCAGGATTTTGATGTTTTGCTATTGCTGCTGCTGTTATCAACGGTATTAAAAACAATGCGCCTGCTGCACTTGCACCAATGATGGTATCTTTGATATCTACTTTATTAGTATCTTTATTTTGTATTCCTTTGAAGGATACATTATTAGATTTTACAAATACATCTTTGTCCAAATTATTTAATTTACTTGTTGCATATGATATAGGATTGTCTAGTTTTTTATTTTGTATTGAAATTGTAGAAAAAACATTTAAAAATTGAACTTGCATAGAATATCTCCCTTTTTATAAATTGTTCTAAATCCTCAGTAAATGTATTTATTAGTCATGTTAAAGCTAAACAGATAATTATTTGCTATCAACCAGACTTAAAACACTGAAATTTTTACGTTCTGTAATCTTCTTAATAACCAAAATGTCAAAAAGATGAATTACAATGCTTATTCGATAAACTTTTAATATTCTACTTTATCCAGCAATTGTCTTTTTCGCAGGGGCGAGGCCCGGCTCCAGGTCAGAGCCTGTAACCAGTTTACGGAATGCAAACTGAGCCTTTGGCAGTGCATAAGCAAGCAAAAAACTGCTCAAACCTATATTTGTCAGGATATTTACACTTTTTACGGCTTTTGCTTTTTTAGCATATTTTTCAATGCTTTTTGAGACAGCAGCTTTATTCATAAAGCTTTCAATGTTTTCTTTAAACTTCACTATATCTTTGATATCAACAAACGCACGCGGGTCGCGAATATTGTTTTCTAAAAATTTTACTTTACCAAACTTTCTTGCGTATTTAACAAAAATACTGTCGGGATTTTTATCTATAAATTCAAGAATTTCTTTTTCTTTTAAATTTTTAGGCAGTTTGAGCGTTTTGTTTTTAATGTTTTTTATAAATTCTTCGTCATTAAGCATCAAAGGGTCAAGCGCAACTTCAAGACCGGAGGTTTTAGCTATAAATTTATCAAGATATTTTTCAATATACTTTGGCGCAACAAAGTTTAAAAACATCATGCCTGCCATTTTAAAACCAACATCAATTGCCTCATTTTTGTTTCTTGCAGTGCCAACACGGCCGAGAGCATACCCACCGTCAGTCACCGCCATTTTGTCCACGGTAGAAAAATTAGCTGCAGCAGAAACCCAGCTGCCCTTAAACGAAGTGTTTTTTCTATTAATAAAATCAATAGATTTTTGAAAATTGACATTAGACGATTTAAAACTGTCCTTGTTTTTTTGAGCTTCCTTTTGTCTTTGTTGTTCTATTTTTCTTGCAGAAGAAGCAAAAATGAGCTTTGGCAGAATTACCCCCATAAAAAGGATTGGTATAGTCGTGGACGCTGCAAATTTTGCGGCAAGCAGTTTTTCATAAGCAGGCTTGTTATTTTTTACAGCTTTTAGCTCATCAATAATTTCTTTAGACACCTTGGTGCTGAAATTTTTGATGTTATCATCAATATTTTGCACACTGTTTTTGTTAAACAGCTTAAGATTCACATCAGGGTTGTAGACCTGTTTTTTGATAAAATAATCCGCAACTTTACCCACAAGAGGAATCCCGCCGAGCCACACGGCAGAAACTGCGTATTCGTCAAGAAATCTTTCTCTGGCAGCAAGTTTTGCTATTTCTTTAGATTCTTTTTTGTTCTGGTTGTAAGTAAGCGCTATCTTTGAAGGGACCTCAATCCCGCAATCTCTTACTATGAGAGGATAAACACTGTTATTGTTTCCTATGGCTGATATAATACCTGTTAATGTCATTTTTTTCTCCAATTTCGATTCTGTATAAAAAAACAGCCCCTCAAGGCTTTATCCCGAAAGGCTGTTTTATTTTAGAATCGTTATTACAATAAATACACAACTAATCCATCAGCCTTGTCGGGACTATATGGATATGATGATGTTGAGTTTTTATTGTTGTAAATGACATATGATTTTCCTTTTGTTATAAAGTTAGCAAAAAGATTTGTTTTTTGCAACCTCCATGTTGATTTTTATTACAACAAGCTGCCTGCCATATAAACAATGAATGCAACAACCCAGGCAATAGAGCACTGCAAAAGCACCACAAAAAACGCATACGCTCTGCCGAGTTCGCGCTGCACAGTCGCAATTGCAGCCACACATGGTGTATACAATAGTGAAAACACAAGAAATACAAACGCACTAAGCTTTGTAAACAACACAGGAAGCTTGTTAACATCCCCGCCAAGCAAAACAGTAAGCGTGCTCACAACACTCTCTTTTGCCATAAAACCGGTAATAAACGCCGTAGACACACGCCAATCGTTAATTCCAAGAGGCTTAAACACAGGAACAAGAAGGTTACCCAGCATAGCCAGCAGACTGTCCGAAGAATCTGCAACCAAATTCAGCCTTGAGTCAAAGGACTGCAAAAACCATATAATAATTGTTGCAGCAAAAATTATTGTAAAAGCCCTTGTTACAAAGTCTTTTGCTTTCATATAAATCAGCCTGTAAACATTTTTGAAGCTGGGCATCCTGTAATTAGGCAGCTCCATAACAAACGGTACCGGCTGTCCTTTAAAAACAAAAAATTTCATAAAATATGCAAATATTATGCCCACAATTATGCCAATAAGATAAAGGCTCAATATCACAATCACCTGATTTTCTTTAAAAAATGCAGCTGTAAAAAGAGCATATATAGGCAGCTTTGCAGAACAACTCATAAACGGAGTCAACAGTATGGTCATTTTTCTATCGCGTTCCGAAGGCAGAGTTCTTGTTGCCATGATTGCCGGCACCGAACACCCGAACCCGATAAGCATAGGCACAAAGCTCCTTCCGGAAAGTCCTATTTTACGCAGCAATTTGTCCATAATAAAAGCCACACGTGCCATGTATCCGCTGTCTTCAAGTATTGAAAGAAAGAAAAACAAAACCACAATGACGGGTAAAAAGCTTAAAACACTGCCCACTCCCGCAAACACACCGTCAATAATCAATGAATGCACAACAGGATTGAGCCCGTAAGCAGTAAGTGCACTGTCTGTAAGAGTTGTAAAAAACTCTATTCCTACATCCATAATGTCTGACAAAAACGTCCCCAAAGGCCCGAATGTAAGATAAAATATAACGGCCATAATTGCAAAAAATGCGAACATTGCACTGTATTTGCCTGTTAAAATCTTATCCGCAGCAACGGTAATTTTGTGCCCGATTGTTTCCGAGGGCCTGTGCACGCACTTTGCACAGAGCTTTTCAATAAAAGAAAATCTCATATCCGCAAGTGCAGCTTCTTTATCCAGACCGCGGGACTCTTCCATCTCTGCAATTATTCGAGAGCAAATTTCCGTTTCTTTTTCATCAAGATTTAGAGCCTCTTTTATCAGGTTGTCGCCTTCAGTCAGTTTTGTTGCAGCAAACCTGACAGGAATCCCCGCGTTTTTTGCATGGTCTTCAATAAGATGTATTATTGAATGAATACACCTGTGCACAGCACCCTCATTGGCATCATCAGGACTGCAAAAATCCAGCCTGCCGGGGTGTTCTTTGTAACGGGCAACGTTTATTGCGTGCTCGGTCAGCTCTTCGATACCTTCATTTTTTGACGCCGAAATTGGAATAACAGGCACTCCTAGTGCCGCCTCCATTGCATTTACATCAACAGAGCCGCCGCTTCCAATTACTTCATCCATCATATTGAGCGCAATAACCATAGGTACATCCAGCTCAATAAGCTGCATTGTAAGGTAAAGATTCCGCTCAATGTTTGTTGCATCTACGATGTTGATAATGCCGTCCGGCTTTTCATTCAGAATAAAGTTTCTTGTCACAATCTCCTCACTGCTGTAAGGAGAAAGGGAATAAATACCCGGTAAATCAGTAATAGTAACATCGGGATGGTTTTTGATTACCCCATCTGTCCTGTCGACTGTCACCCCGGGGAAGTTGCCCACATGCTGGTTTGAACCTGTGAGCTGGTTAAAAAGAGTGGTCTTTCCGCTGTTTTGGTTGCCTGCCAGTGCAAAATTTATATTTTTCTTTAAAGGCGTTTTTAAATCTTTCCTTGTTTTATATGGAGTTATTTCGCCTATTTTTGAATGTTCTATGTCCTCAAATTCTTCCTTTTTGCGCGTGCAATCGTGAGCATCGTGTATGTTGTTGATTGTAATTTTTGCCGCATCTTCTTTTCTCAAAGTCAGTGCATAACCTCTAACCCGCAGCTCGAGAGGATTTCCCATCGGAGCTGTTTTTACAAGCGTAACCTCAACTCCAGGCGTAAGCCCCATATCAAGAATATGCTGTCTTAATGCTTTATCCTCACAGTCTATCGACACAATATGCGCGTCTTTGCCTATTTGCAGTTTATCAAGAGTAGTTTCGTTTTTTATATTGTTCATAGCGTTATTATAGTACTTAAGATTTTTTAATCAATGTTTGGTTTGCCTAACTTTATACTTTGTTGCAATTTGTAAAGAATGCTCTCTAATGTCGCAACTTTCATCTATTTTGCACCTTACTACTGGCAGTAAGGCAGGAAATTACAAAATGATGAAAATTCACAACACAAACGGTTTTTACAAAATAACAGATACCCCTAAAAAGCAAAACAAACAACAAAATACATCACCCGAAACACAAAGCCCTGACAGCAATTTTGAATTAAGATCACAGTTTAATGACCATCTAATTTCTTTCGGTGCACGCGTGGACAAAGGGCTCGACAGATTCTACCTGACAAATAAAGACAGAATGCCCCATCCTGTCAGACGATACATTGAAAACCTCGATGACAAAACCCGCCTTACCCCGTTGGAAGCGCAAAGAAGGGCTTTTTCAAAACTGGAAAACGCACAAAATGTACAGGATATCCAAAAAGCATTTGATGGAGAAAAACTTTTTGAAAACCTTATCGAACCTGAACAATCCCGTGCAACACGCGGTATGCTGGCTTCTTACAAAGAAAATAAAGAGCTGCTTGAGCTGTCCGGACAGGGCGCTTTAAAAAACAACGAAAACCTGACTGTTTACCTTGTAAAAAAAGTTTTTCTTGAGGCAAAGACCATCGACGAGATAAACAAAGACCTTGAAAATGACCTTGACCCTGATTTTAAAGCGGATTTCAAATTTAAAAATCCAAACTCTCCTTATGTATACGGCTCCACACTAAAAGCACTGGGCATACAAATGCCGGAATTTGAATACCAGCAGTCTTTAAGATATACACGCGAAGGCTATGCAGACATTGTGGGTGACAAAATTTCACAGGGGCAAAGGGCCTTCTGGGATTCGCTCGATGCCAAAGAAAGAACGCAGCGCGCAAAAAAATCTGTAGAAAAAATGGAAAACTGGTGGAATTCCCTTACCACAAACCAAAAATTAGATATGATAGCAGACCAGCTCACAGAGCTTGATATGCTAAAAATGTTTAAAAAAGAACAACGCGCACAACAAAAGCTCAACCCCGAAAAGCAAGAAGAACAAAATGTTCCAACAGAACCGAAAAAACACTCAAAAGTCGGTTCTAACAAATTGAGTCAGGATGAATTGTTTTTAAAATGGGCAGCCAACAACTTGAAAATATTCCAAGAAAACCTGTCAGAGGCTGACAGAGATACTTTGCATGTTAAAAGCATGCAAAGGCTCGCTTTTCGCTGGGCAAATATGTCTCAGGCTGAAAGAACAGACTATATTTCACGGATGAAAGCAGGCTCAGAGCCGCTTCGCTACACAATGATAGATGCCTGGAACCACAGCAGTGACCTGATAAAAGACCTCAGCCAGCATCTCAGGTCAAATCAGATATACAAACCGGCTGATCTTTTATACTCAACCCAGGAGTTCAGCAGATTCCAGTCAGAAGTAATGACAGAATTCTGGCAAACACACCCAGATTATGCAAAACAGCTGGGCGAAAACATCATAAAATCGCAGGAAAAAATCCAGATGGCAATTTCGCGCGGAACATTTGAAGAGCTGAAAAAACAGATTATGAGAGACAAAAACCAGCGCGTAAAAGAAATCGAAAAATTCAAAACTACACTTGCCCCATCAGCACCGGTTGTTGATGAACCGCAATACAAAAAAGATTTTAAAGCAGCGTACAATTCTCATATCTACGGCAAAGTAAAAGCAATACCCAAAAACTTCTACAATGACATGTATGATACCGCTTTAGAAAAGCTCCCTGAAAGTGCAATAAGAGCCTGGACAAAAAACCTAAACGGCCAGTCGCTTTCTGCGGAAGAAACAGCAGTAGTAAGAAAATTTGTTACAGAAGAACTGCCGGAAACTGCAAGATACAACAGGGCTCTGGAAGCTGCAATGGCTGACACGTTGTATGAATTTACAAAAGACCCGTCCGTATATGAGATGTCTAACTCTGATGTTAAAACAGCAATGTACCACCTTGAAAGAGGCGAAGAACCTATCATAATGCAATCCCATAAAACAGGAAAAACATTTACTCTCAATATTGTAAAAAAAGACAAAAAAGTAGATGCTCAAAGAATCAACAATCTTTATGAAACATACAAACAAGACCTCTCCAATGATGAAATACACGAGATTGCAGAGCTATACTTTAACGAAACAGAGCAAAAAGATGAGCTCGAAAAATACATAAACACATACGGCAAATCAGCATTGATAATTTTTTCCAACAAAAGTGCATACCCCGCAGAGGTAAAAGAAGCATTTTATAAAAAATTCAAACAAAACATGCCTGAAATCCTAAAAAACAATGTAATTTGCGACTATGACCAACGCAATGCATTTGAAAAAGAAGCAATAATAAAACCTGCATTATACCGTTTTGAAAAGAAAATTGATTTTATCCCTGCTGCATACAGGAATGCTTATCTAAAAGAAATGGCGCACAATTTCCGCAATCAAGCATCAATATCAGATTTAAAAGATTTTGAAGCATTATGCTGTACAAAACGCAAAGACGCTGCATCAGGCAGCAAAATAGCCATAATCGCAAAATCACAAATGACAACAGAAAACAAACTGAAATCTCTGGCAATGGAACAGGCACTGGCCGACGTGTTGTATGATGCCACAGGAAACGCAGAGGTATATGCGCTCCAGTTTGAAGAGCTGTATGACAATCTTGAAGTGTTCAGCCTAGTTAAAAAATTTCCTTCACAAGAAAGAACCATTACATCTCAAACAAACCATACAATGACATTTAAAGCAGTAAAAAAACCTGATTTGAGAAGTTTAAGCAAACTCTATAACGAATACCTATCAGAAATAGTGCAATGGGTAAATGAAGAAGTAAAACAAACAGGAACAGCAGACCCCGAAGACCTTTTGTACATTCTAAACCCTGATGAACAAGAGCCGTTAAAAGACATAAACACTGCAAGAAGAATGAGCATATACGGTTTTAAGATAAACAAACTGACAATCTATCCTAACAAAGAACTATAAAACGAAAGAAGCCCTGTATAACGAGTAGGGGATACAGGGCCAAGTAGTATGTTAAACTCAATACTTCTCTCATTAAAATATTACAATAACTTAACAAAACTTCATATAGCTCTTCGGGGTTATTTTATAAGTGCCATGGGATGTTATCATCAAAATAGGTTATGATATTAAAGTAATATAAAATTCAGAAGTATGTTAAAGTTTGCCAAATATTTTTTCATAGTATTTTTAATCACGGCTATTTTGCCTCTGGTTTTGATGTTTGCCTGGAACAACAGCCAAATGGAAAAATTCCACAATGCTATGGCAAAAAGTGCCATGAGCACCGGGCTTATGAGGCTGGAATATTCTGTTAAAACGAATCTCAAAGTACAAGAAGGCGATATACTCCGAAAACTGTATTATATCCTGCCCAACGACAAAAACCTTTCACACATAAAAAATATATTGAACGATTACAATACAGAAGTAATTCAAAAACCAATTAAAACACCTGTATCTTTCTACGAAAGAAAAAACTTTGACCTGTATTGCGTAACTCTTGTGCCGTTTGACAATTCAACAAAGGGATTGAAAATATCAAAACCCGTAAGCCTTGACCTTTTAAGACCCACAGGCCCGTATACAATAGAGCTTAGATTCAATAAAGACGACGCTGCATATGAGTTTAAAAATGTTGCCTTTGACCCCATGGCATTTGGCCCGCCCAAAAAAGTTTTTCTGCTTCTTTCCCGTGTAGCAAAACCACACTACAAGGAAAACTCCAGACGCGAAATTGCACTGAAAGGTGAAGACAACTCCAACGCAGCTTATCTCACAATTGAGCTGGCATTTGGCCCTTTTAGAGGGATGATTGACAGCATCTTTACAAGTTTGATTATTCTTCTTGTCGGAATATTATCCAGCTTTGTCATTGGTTTAATTATCAAAAGGGTTTTTGTAACACCGGTTATGGCATTGTCTAAAGCAGCTGACCAGGTTAAAAAAGGCAATCTTAATTTTAAACTGGATGCATCATCAAAAATAGAAATCATTAAAAATTTGTATGAAAACTTTAATGACATGATTTTGAATCTGCAAACAAAAGAAAAATTGAGAGAAAGTTTTATCTCCAACTTAACCCATGATTTGAGAACACCTTTGGTTTCTCAATCGCAGTCACTTGAGTTTATATCTCAAAAATTCAAAGAAATAGGACTGACAAATGAATATGAGCTTGCTGAAAGCCTGGCAAAAAACAACGAACACCTTTTAAAAATGGTAAACCTTATTCTGGACTCATACAGTTTTGACCCTGAAAAACTAAAATTATCAATAGAAAAAGCAGACCTTTATGAAATCATAGAAGATTGCAAAGAACAGCTCAAACCACTTCTTGCCGAAAAAAATATTGAGTTTGTAAACAACATATATAAAGGCGGAACACTTATAGAAGCTGACTTGTTTCAGATAAAACGCGTGTTTATAAACCTTTTGTCCAACGCAATTGACAACACCTCGGGTGAGAACAAATATATAAAAGCCGCTGCCAGATTTGAGGATGAGGAAGTTTTAATCACAATAGAAGACAACGGAAACGGCATTGCAAAAGAAGATCTGAAATTTATCTTTGATAGATATTATTCCGGCAAAAGCCTTGAGCGAAAACTGGGTTCGGGTTTTGGTCTCAGTGTATGCCAAAAACTGATTGATATGCACAACGGCCAAATTACAGTCGAAAGTGAAATCAACAAATACACAAAATTCATAATCACACTTCCGTTATCGCAACATCCCGGTAAGGGTACTAAGGAGCAACCATGAACATATTGCTTGTAGAAGACTACCAACATACCAGAAAAACTATTGCATACGGATTGAGAACCCGCCTGGGAGAAATTGAGCTGGCAGAATCAGATAACGGTCTTGCCGCACTAAATTATATTAAAGCAGGCAACAAAGCCGATATTGTGCTCATGGACATATCAATGCCGGTTATGAACGGTATTGACGCAGCCAAAGCAATAAAAGAAATTCTCCCGGATGTAAAAATTATAATGCTGACCTCGTTTAGTGACAAAAAACTGGTGCTTTCAGCGTTTAATGCAGGTGCAAACGCATACTGCATAAAAAACATCAAAATAGATGAACTTGTCAGCGTAATAAGCTCTGTACTGCACGGTGCAATATGGATTGACCCATCCATAGCACAGTATATTCTGGAAGTTTTAAACAGCAGCAGGGTTGAGGAGTCTTCTGAGCCAAAAGACAATATTAATGGGGGTTTTGATTTGACAGCCAGAGAAACCGAAATACTAAAACTTGTAGCCAGGGGTAAATCAAACAAAGATATTGCAGATGAACTTGTGCTGTCCATACATACTGTGAAAAACCATTTGAAAAATATATTGCAAAAACTGTGTGTTGAAGACAGAACCCAGGCAGCCATTCTTGCAATAAAAGAAAACCTTGTTTAACGCCATTTTAAAGGTAAATTGACTCTTGTGAGTCATAGATTCATCAACCGAAAAGTTTATAATATAGTTATTGCTTAAACTGTGAGGAAATATTTATCATCCAGAAAGTATTTCCATTAGAAAAGGCTATTCTGCCCTGAGGATAGCCTTTTTGTTTTTTTATTCAACAAGCATTAAGCGTTGTATTTCAATCTTTTAGTACTGCCATCAGATTGGTTTGCTTGTGCACTCTGTGCTTGCACTCCTGTATCTTGGGCATTTGAATTCATTTCAAAAAGCGGTTCTTCATCTTGAGAAGTAAAATCAGGCAGGGTAATGCCGTTTTCAAACGCATAGTTTTGTATAGCTGTTTCTCCTTGTGAAATAACATCATCAGGTATACCAGCATTACGGTATTGTGATTTCATTTCGTAACGGGATACGCTGTGTGATGACACTGAATTGACTGAAAAACTCATAATTTTCTCCTTTGTTTAGACACTACATAACACCGTCCCCACAAAGTCTATTTTGTTCGGACATTTATTTATTCGGTATTTTTAAGGATAAGTTTATAGCCCTTCGGGGTCATATTATTTAATTTTTTTCAAAGAAGACAGGAAGTTGAAATTGATAACATCACCGTCAACTTTGGTCAAAAATACCTGGCTTTCTTCTTCACCTATTTCAAGCTCCGGTATCATTTTGAGCTCTGCAGCATAGTAGTTGGAATCGTTTCTGTTTGTTACAGACACTTTGTTTGCAAGACTGTTAAGAGACAGGTTTCTCAAAAATCCGGCAAAGCCTTTGTTTTTGCTGCTGAACTTTGTATAAATTCTTAAGCTTGCATCGCCAGTTTCAATTTCGTATCTGCCGATAATAAATGAGCTGAGCTGTGCAGCAGAAGATTTTATCATAATTTTTTCCACAACATTGTCTTTCATAACAAGGTCACCGTTAATTTTTTTGAACGTACCTTCCGGTATGTTAACAAGGTCTACAATTGTGGAAGGGCTTATCATTGTTATAGGATTTCTAAAAAGTGCAGCAAAATTTAGCGCGTATTGCACAAGCCCTACTTTTTGGATTGTACCGTTTTGTATATCAAAGCGGATTCTACCGTTGAGTTTTAAAGAATCATCGGTATTAAGCTCAATGAGCCCCATTGCTTTGCCGGATATTTCTTTTTTCAAACCGAGCAAAGTACCTGCAATAAGGTCAGAATTAATATCCTTTACACCCAGCCTGATGCTGTAGTCATGCTTTTTAAGGTCACACAGCACTTTGAGTGTAGAGATGCCTTCAGCAAAGTCAAATTTGTTGGATTGTATTTTCAGCAGCCCGTTTTTATCAAGTGTAAGGTTTGCATACAGGTTGCCAAAATTTATATCTTTGTAAAAACCTTTGACAACATGCAGCACGCATCTTTCCACTATCAAAAGGCCTGTGTCAAATGTATAAGAATCATAATCATTTTCATTATCATTGCTTGCACTGACAAGAGTTTGTGCCGTTACAGGTTCTTGTGCCTGAGAAGTAGCAACTTCCTGTGTGTTTTGCTTGTTCATAGACATAAGCATTCTGTCGATATCAATGTTATCAACAGTCAGGTTAATATCTTTGATAATAACAGGGAAGATGAGCTCGTTTACGATATTTCCGTTGAATTTGTAATCAGATCGTTTAAACTTACCCTCGGAAGTTATATGAAGCAAATCCTTATCTGTATTAAAAATACCTTCTTTTATAAACATGCGTTGAGAAGGAATTGCAACCTTGTGCATTTCCAACTGCCCTTTGAGTTTTGGGATTTTTCCGTTGGAAAGATAATACATGTTTCCGGCTATTGTGCCTCTTTTAAAGACTTTTTGGCCGATTAGAACATTTAAAAATTCACTTGGAAGCGGTTTTGGAATATTAAATCCGAGTTTGTGAATTTGAAGTGTAGCCATATCCATATTGCCGTCTACAGTGAGTATTGGACGGATTTTTGAATTTTTATTTATTTCCTGAGCAATATAATAGTTTATAGATTTTATATCCAGATTGTTGCCGTCTATGTGCATATCTGCCTTGTAGGCACGGTCGTAATTTACAGGGCTCAATGACATTCCATCCACAAGGATATCGTAGCCTTTTGCAATTTTGCCCATTATGCTCAAGTCAATTTTATTGTATTTTGATTTAACAACGATTTTTGACCCTGAATCACCGGTCAATGTGAGCGGACAGCCAACGAGTTTTGACAAATAATTTTTGGTTAAATCGTTTGTAGCCACTCCGTTTACTTCTATGTTTGTATCAACAGATTTTGTGTAATCTTTTATGTTACCTGCCATTTGAACATGGTTGGCTTTGCTTGTGCCGTAGTAGCCTTTAAAATCTTTTAAGAAAATTTCATTTGCAGTTATATCAACAACACCGCCCTGTGCAACAACCGGAAGATTGTTAAGCGGAATAATTTTGAGAGAACCGTTATTGAGTGTTACTTTCCCGTTGAGGTCTTTGTTTGTCATGTTAACGGAAAAATCAAAATCGCCTTTTATATCTTTAAAAAACACAAGCATATCAGAGCCGTTTGGCACAACAAGGTTGGTTTGCAAAAGTTTAACAGCATCTTTTACATCAAATTTTTTAGAAAATACTGTAAGGCTAAAATTATTTTTCTTGTCTGCCTCAGCTTTCAAAAACACTTTTGAGCCGTTTACACCAAGAACAGCATCATCAACCACAATCTTTTTATCTTTGATAAAAACTTTATCACCGTCATCAATTGTGAGCTTGAGCTTGTCTTTGCCTTTTGTAATATCTATATCAAATCCAAAACGTACAAGCTTTGGTTCTCTGGTGTCTGAGATAACAAGATTTTTGCCTTTGATATCAAGCCTTGTGGCTTTATCAAGAGCGTAAACTATTTCACAATCTTTTAAATACAAAAGAGAATCAAGCCAGTCGATTTTCCAGTCAAATTGTTGTTGTTTTTGTGGTTGTTCCGGCTGGGGAGCCAGTGCCATCAGGGCATTCACATCTGCATAAAAATAATCCAGCCCGATTTGTTTTAGCATAAGAGTTTTATCAAAAATCTTTTCAAACGACATCATTGTCTCAAGATTTTTTACACTAAGCATCTGCTTTTTATCTTTTGTAAGAGACAGCTCATGAATCCTAAAAAGCATCCGCGGTGCAAAAGGTTTTGCAATTTGCGTTTTCAACTCCGGATTTTCAATAACTAGCTCTGCTCCTGTTGACTCTTTAACAGCCTCGCTTACAAATGCAATGACCTTTTCATTTGACACTGCATATGGCAAAACTTTCAAATAAATAACAAACGGCAGACTTATTAAAACAGCCGCAAATATAATTAAAAAAGAAATAATACAAGATTTTTTAGTCATATTTTCCTTACTCTATCCAACTTAATTCCTTAATAAAATTATAACATAATGCGATATTATGTTATCATATTGTTATGAAAAAGATAGTTATTTTACTGGGTTTATTGATGGTATTCAACGGTTGTGCCTATGCTGCACAAGACGAAGTTTTGCCGTTAAAAGTTTCTGATGTAAAAGTATTTTCTGATGACGGTTACTTCGGCTTGAAAGATAAAAACGGCAACATCGTTGTTGAAGCAAAATATAAAAAACTTATCAAAGTCGGAGACGGAGCCTGGATTATCCAGCAAAAAAATCGTTTTGGTCTTATTGACAGCAACGGCGGCATACTGGTAAAACCAAGATACCGTCATGTAGAAAGAGTCTTTGGCAAATATGTAAAACTCGGCAATGACAATGATTACGGCCTGTATGATGAAACCGGAAAAGCAGTGATTGCACCGGAATATTCGTCTATAGAACCTTTGTTCGGCAAGATGTTTTTGACCTGTAAAAAATACAAATACGGCATTGTCGATTTTGAAGGCAAAAAATTGCTAGATAACGAATTTGATGACATCTATATGCCAAATCCCAAAGCATTGAGAGTTCAGTACGAAGGCGAATGGTACGAAATTGAAAGGCTCAAATCAGAAAATATTACCCTGCCTGAAGGCGTAAAAAAAGTAAAAATTAACAACGAAGATTTTCAGGTAACCCACCTTGTCACAAATACAGGTCTTTTGTCAGGTTATTCGGCTGTAACAGCAGCAGATTACACGCTCAAAATACTCTCTTCAATATCTCCGGCATATGAAGACACAATAGACGACCTTATGCTTTCACAGGGTGCTGACACGGTATCTATTTTTGTAAAACTCGGATGGATTCCAAAATTTCCTTTTACATACGCAAAAAAATATTACCAAAACTTGAGAAACCCTAATAACGGGCCTCTTTCCGGTGTCAAAAATGAGCTTAAAAGACAAATAAAATAGCAAAAAAATAGCTGCAAATGCAGCTATTTTTTTATCTTATAAAATTCGTCCAAATCTTTTCTTCAGCAACAGGAAGCTCTATACCAGATTTTTTGCCGGCTTCAATACACTTGAGCATCCACGTCATATTCAAGCCAAGATTGCGCATAATCTGCATTCCTTCCAAATCCTGCCTTACGTCTTCGGGTTTGCTTCCGTGCACCATGTTCCAGTAATTTGACGGAACAACAGGCATATTGCTTATTGTAAAATGTTTTGTAATAACATCAACAGAACCCGTAGTACCGGCACGTCTTGCGCTAACCACAGCAGCAGCGGGTTTGTATGCAAAATTCTTTTTGCCCGCAAAAAAAGCTCTGTCCATAAACGACAAAAGTCTTCCGCTTGGATGAGCATAATAAACGGGTGAGCCAAAAACAAAACCGTCAGCTTCTTTTGCTTTTTGAATAAATGCATTAACATTATCTTCGTTAAATGCGCAAACTCCGCCGTTGTTTCTGCACGCACCGCAGCCTATGCAATCTCTTATAGGTCCGTTACCAAGTTGTACAAATTCTGTTTCAATACCGTTTTGCTCCAAAACTCCTGCTACTTCTGACAATGCAGTGTAAGTACAGCCTTTTAAGTTAGAGCTTCCATTGACCAATAATACTTTCATTTGTTTTTCTCCTTAATTATTTGTTAAAAAATAACAAATAAGCTATATAAATTATTATACCAGCAAGTATTGTTTCTGCGATTTCTCTGAGCATTGACTTTTGAGACGTGTTTTCGGATTTTTTTCTTTTCTTAATCTCAAAATACTCCTCATACTCTTCCATTGCAGTCTTTTTAGATTTCTTTTTACGTTTTTTAGGTGGATTATCCAAACTTTGTTCTTTTTGTTGCTTTTCGTCATTTCTGCTAAGATGCTTCTTTCTTTCCGCGGTGTAACGTTCCTGCAAAGTAGCACTCTTGCTCTTTTTTCCGGTCATCAGCATTTCTTCGTCAAAAGCAAGGTTCAATAAATCATCAGACGCATTACATTTATACACGGCAAAATTCAAACACGCCTCAAATGAACGCTCCAAACACTCAAGTGCATCTTTTGCAATATCTGCGTCTTTTTTGACCTGTAAAGAATGGACAGAAGCATTACCTGCCTTTTTTATAAAATAAAGGTCATCAATGAATTCTTTTTCAATTTCGCTCGGGTGAGGAGTATCTTTTAATGTTGCAAGCATATTATCAAAAGTATCATCCACTGCTGCATTACTACCCATGATTAAACGGCAGAGATTCTCGCCGAGCCGTCTTGTTTGGGTAATGCTTTGTTCAAAATATTCGTCGCGAAAAAGCTCCTCTGCCTCGGCAGCTATTTTAAACAGGTCTTTATTTATTTGTTTTAAAAATTCAAAATTACTCATAAACAGAAAAATATAATATATTAAATAACCCTTTG
>ENA-OURU01000790-OURU01000790.1-human-gut-metagenome-genome-assembly--contig:-NODE-790-length-45425-cov-8.308508_pt1 | contig 45425 bp, 41 predicted proteins | sample MGYA00242137_ERZ509064 | MGnify/ENA primary metagenome ERZ509064 (study PRJEB26280, sample SAMEA2338777) | human gut metagenome | biome: human gut; feature: human-associated habitat; material: faeces...
CGATGAACACCTGACTGATTCCCGTCATAATGCGGTCAAATCCCCCGCCGATACACGCTGTCATCATCCCAAGAACTAAACCAATTCCTCCCAGCAAAATCAAAATAGGGAGCGCCAGCCCAAGGGATGCTCTTGCACCGTAAAGCAAGCGGGATAATTCACACCGCCCAAGCTGATCGGTTCCGAGGGGATAATTCGCACTCGGCGCTTGATATTTCATCAAAGGATTTACCTCGTCTGGCGAATGTGGAGCCAGAATCGGTGCGAGGATTGCGATGGCGCAAATCAATACAATCAAAACAAGCCCAATGACCGCTTGCGGATTTTTCAATATTTTACGCAACATCGCTCTCCTCCTTTCTCCACGGACACAGTAAATGGTTGAGTATTTCTCCAAATAATTCGGCCAAAAGATACAACGTTGCAATAATCAGCATACAAGCGCCTATCGCATTGGCATCAGCGGCCATAATACAATTCATTAAATAATTGCCTACACCTTTGATGGAAAAGACTTTTTCAACTACGGCGCTTCCCGCAATTAAATAGCTTACATATTGACAGAACAAAGTGATAACGGGCGGCAATGCATTGCGTAATGCTTTTGTCCAAAGTATTCTGTTCACCGTCATTCCATTGGCACGGGCGTAGCTTACATAATCACGGTGCATTTCCTCCAGCAACGAAGCCCGAAATACGCGGACAGTAGAGCAAATTACAGGAAAGGATAGTGTGATGGATGGTAATATCAACCCTACGATTCCCGATGCAGGTGTTACACTGAAAATAGGGATTTCCACAGCAAAGCCAAGCAATAGTAAAAAACCAAGCCAAAAAGGTGGAACACAAATCCCAAACAGCGAAATAATCCGCATAATATGGTCAGTTAGCTTATTCTTTTTTGCTGCGCATAAAACTCCAAGCAATATGGAAAACACAATAATTTCAGCCAGTGAAAGGACAACTAATTGCAGTGTTTGCGGGAAATATCTCGCCAAATCTTCCGCCACTTCGTTTGTTGAAAAAACAGATTCTCCGAAGTCACCGTGAAAGATCCCGCCAATCCAGTTAAAATATCGAACAGGGAGAGGCTGATCCAAACCAAGCTCTGTGCGTACCTGCGCTATCATTTCCGGTGTGGGAGAGAGATTGCCACGGCGTATAATATAAACGGCTGGATCTGTGCTGGATAGCGCAGTCAGAACAAAACACAGAACACTTACGCCCAAAAGCAAAATCAGCACCCGTACAATCCGTTTTATCCAATAAGATTTCATCTTTTCCCTCCTTTCCCCGGTTAATCCAAGCTAACTATGCTGTAAAGATTACTGCGGCAGGCGGCATATTGCCCGCCGCAGTCCACAAATCACTGTGCAAGTTTCCAGTTCCGTGCTTTCTGCCGGATATTCCAGAAGTTTTGATAGATTCCTTTTTGCTGAATCAAATCGGCATGAACACCTTTTTGTGCGATTTTTCCGTTATCCACCACTAAAACCTGATCGGCATCCCGGATAGTAGACAGCCGGTGGGCAATAACAATCAGCGTTTTGTTTTTTACTAAGGCGCTGATGGCCTGCTGCAAATGCACTTCATTTTCGGGATCAACACTGGCAGTAGCTTCATCAAGTAAGATAATCGGCGCATCTTTTAGCATGGCACGCGCGATAGAGATTCGTTGCTTTTCACCGCCGGATAAAGTAGAGCCGCCTTCTCCGATGACCGTATTGTATCCGTCTGGAAGTGCTGTGATAAAATCATGGCAACAGGCTTTTTTCGCGGCCTCCATAACTTGTTCATGTGTTGCTTCCGGAAATCCGAACTTGATATTATTCTCGATGGTATCGCGGAATAGATAGACATTCTGAAACACCATGCTCATATTCTTTAATAGACTGTCGCAGGTAAACTCTTTGACATCGTGGCCGCCAACAGTAATACTGCCGTCCTGTATATCCCAAAACCTGGCAATCAGTCGCGTAATCGTAGTTTTTCCGCTGCCAGAAGGGCCGACAATCGCAGTCATGCTTCCCTGCGGAATGGAAAAACTCACGTCGTTCAAAATCGGATTACCATTTTCATAGGCAAAGGAAACATGGTCAAAGGCAATATCAAAGGAATCCAAAGAGATGTCTTTGCCATTTTCATCAATTCTCTTTGCCTGCTTGATACGTTCTACCCGGTCAAGCGTGGAATCCAGCATACGAATTAACGTAGTCATCTGTCCCATGACCTCAAGGGGATTGAAGATGGTAAACGAGGCAAGCAGAATAACGGAAAGTCTTGCAAAGGTGAGTTCGCCGCCAATAGCCAAGAGCCCTGCACAGAACATCATAATGCAGGCGCAAATGCGAAACACCAAAGAGTAGCTCATGTTCAACGGTGTAAACACGCTTTCTACTTCATAGGCAGAATCCGCATTTTTTTCGTAAGCGGTTTCAATCTCGCTGACATTCTTTTCACACATATTAAAGGATTTAACCACCGAAATCCCCTGCACATATTCCAGAGTGGCCGCAATCGCGTCCGCCTGAATTGTTTGCCGTTTTTCGGACAAATCCTTTCCCTTTTTCTGCATATGATTGTAGACCGGGAAAGAGAGAAAAATCCCCAGCAGGAATACAATTCCAATGCGCCAGTCGAAGGTCAGAACGCAAATCGCCATAACAATCATGGTCAAAACGCCAGATGTCACTTTGTCCAGAATATGCATGGAGTAGTTCTCCAGATAATTCAGGTCAGAGGTCATGGTGGCGGTCAGCTCGCCCATGCTGTGGTCGTGAAAAAAGCCCATCGGTACATTGCGGAGCCGGTCGCCCAAGGAGATTCGTTCCCGTGCCACAAATTCAAATCCTGCGGTACTTTGCAGGCGATACACGAGATATTTGAAAATGCTGCGCAGCACAAGTCCTCCTATAATCAGGGTAAGAACGATACCCCAAGTCTGGCCGGTAATTTCAAGGCCACTTTGTAATTGGTTTAATACGAAAAATGCGGCAACGATTGGCAGAAGGCCAAACATGGATTCCAAAAAGCCGCAGAAAAAGCTGCCCCAAATCCGTTTTGACAGGTTGCCGCTCAAACGCAATACGCGACGGATGATTTTCAGCATGATTCGCTCACCTCCTCACAGCGGACACTCGAAATCCGCTTCGCTCCTTTCTCGTGAACACAGTCATCTTCGATACCTGCGTTCATACTCCAGTCCATTGTGCTGACATGGGCTTTCCACATATCCAAGTAGGTTTCCGAATTGGTAAGAAGCTGCTCATGTGTGCCTCGTGAAGTAATCTGACCATCTTCAAGAACCAAAATCTGATCTGCATACATGATAGTAGAAAGCCTGTGGGCGATAACGATCAGCGTTTTACCTTTTGTCAGCTTATCAATGGAATGCTGCAATTTATCTTCATTTTCCGGGTCTGTGAAGGCAGTAGCCTCGTCCAGAATCACGATAGGTGCATTTTTCAAGATTGCCCTTGCTATGGCAAGACGCTGGCGCTCACCACCGGAAAGCCTTGCCCCGGCGTCACCGGCATTCGTATCGTAACCTTTGGGGAAACGTGCAATGAATTCGTCACATCCGGCCTGCGCAGCCGCCCACTCCACTTCCTTGTCAGTAGCGTCCGGTTTTCCAATGCGAATGTTGTCACGCAAGCTCATATTAAATAAGAAATTGTCCTGAGATACAAAACTGATTTTCTCTGTCAAATCGGAAAGGGAAAGTTCCCGGACATCCGTGCCGCCTACCAAAACCGCACCTGCATCGACATCCCAGAAACGGGCGATCAGCTTGGCAAGCGTAGATTTGCCTGAACCGGATGGCCCCACCAAAGCTGTGACCGTTCCCGCCTTTGCCGCAAAGGAAACGCCATGAATGACCTCACTGTCTCCACGGCCCAGGCCACCCTCTCTGTCCCCTTCGGGGCCATTCACCTTGTATCCGAAATGAACATCTTTCAGCTCCACATTCGTTCCGGTACTATGTTTTGGCTGTGTCGGCTCTGGCAGTTCCTCCATATCAAGAAGTGCTTGGATACGGGGTTGTACCTCTACAACAACAGCAGTACTTTCCCAGAAATCCAAAAAGGTCTGTAAGGAACCTACAATAGCCATAGAAAGCAAAATGCACAAAATGAGTTCGGATAGGCTAACTGCACCGCCAGAAAAAAGCGCCATGCCAACCGGCAGGACAAATGCGATAGAGGACGGTAAAACGGCCTGACTGATACTCATAAAAGGCCAGCAGTGTCTATACCATTTTGTTGTTACATCCCGTACTTTCAAAACAGAGGATTGAAACCGATCCATGGATGAGGCCGTTTGGTTAAATGCTTTGATGACTTCCATACCGTTCACATATTCCACTATCGTGGCGTTCATATTGGCATTGGAAGCCATGTACTCCTTCATCATTTCGCCCCGGCCAATCAGCATACAGTAATAAATCACATTGCCAATAACGCCGGTGGCAAGAGCCGCCAGAGCCATGCGCCAATCAATCAAAAGCAGATATAAAATGACAAGGACAGGCACCAATGTACTTGCGATCATCTCAGGAATCGCATGAGCAATAGGTACTTCCAAACGATCTGCATCGTCCATGATAAGCTGCTTAAATTCACCGGAAGATTTACTCTGTACCGTACCCATAGATACTTTGGACATCTTTCGCATAACAGTAACACGGATGTTTTTAATAATTTCATAGGCCACTTTGTGGGAGTACAAGGTAGATTTGGCATAGAGCCAATGTTTTAAGAAAAATCCGCACAGGGCAATTACAGGAAGCAGCACCGCCCATTCCATCGTTAATCTGCCTTCCAGAGCAGATTGAAGCAACACTGCTACCGCAATATACGGAACAATTCCGAATATAGAAGATAAAACAGACAGAATAACGGAAAATGTTAGTTGTTGCTTTTTTTCACTGGCAAAGCGGAAAATCCCTTTGTAGGGAGATTCATGCTTCGCTTTTTCTTTCTTCATATCGTTTCACCTGGCTTTCTTTAGAGGATTACACGTATTCAAATACACAATTAGTCTATCAGGCCCTTTTTCGATTTTGTAACCGAATCCGGCAATTCCATACCCCAATCCGGCGGATTATTCTCGCTCCTTGATTTTTTGCATCTGCTATGGTAATATTAAAAACAGTTAGACATCGCTAACCTATAAAAGTGAAAGGAGGCGCATGGTATGCCTTCAACTATACATACACCGATTTGCATACAACACGATCTTCCAATTTCAGAGAGTGTCTTGGAAACAGCATTTACTGCACCTGATAAGTATCCGGGACACTGCAACAAAGTTGCAAACCAACGGGTTGATATGCAGGAACTGTCGCCGGGGCTGTTTCTTCTCCATTCGGAGATGACATTTGACCGGGGGACAGAGCTGCGTGAAGAATACCCTGAAAGTGGAGTTTTTCAACTCTCCTTTTGCCTGAATGGTTGTATGGAATGGGATTTTGATGTAAGGAAAAATGGACATTATGAGATTTCACCTACAGAGTGTAGCCTTCAGTGTGGGCGTTTTTCCAGGTGCTCCAGCTACTATAAGCCGGGAGAAACATATCGCACCCTTAGCATTGTCATGGAAAGGAATCGGTTTGCAGAATTGACAGAACAGTTGGAAACTGTCCATTTGATTTGCCCAGAACAGAAAATCTGTTCCCATGTGTTTCCTACTACATCCGAGATTCGATTGGTGCTGCAACATCTTGTCGATTGTCCTCCGGAACGGAAATTGAGGAAAATATACTTGGAGGGGAAAGTTTTGGAACTTTTGTCCCTGTTCTGCGATGAAGTCGTTGGGAAACAGAGTGGGGATAAAGAAATCTCAAGGGAAGATTATCGCTGTTTACAAAAGGCAAGAGAAATGATTGACAACCATTTTCTCCATCCCCTTACTATCCAGCAGATCGCGCAGGAGTGTTTTTTGAGCGAAACAAAATTAAAGCAGGGATTCAAAACCTGCTTTAACTGCACCGTCTATGAATATATTGTGGAGAAACGTATGGAGATGGCTTACAGGCTTTTGCAGAAAGAGAAGTATAAGGTAAAAGACGTTGTATGGATGGTAGGTTACAGCAATACAAGTCACTTCATAGAGGCGTTTAGGAAAAGATATGGGATTACCCCCGGAGAAATATAAGCTCTCATAAACAGATGATGAGAGTCAGGATGAAATCTGCAGGGAAAATATCCGATTAAGAAAAAACTCTGTGTAATCAAATGCTTCAACAATTCATATAGAATTTTTCACAGAATCGTTGTAACCGCTCCTACCGCAAGACAGGCAGGCAGACCAAGAGCCATGCCAATACAGGACTGTCTGATATGAAAACGATAATCCTTGTATTCTTCCATATCCTCTGTCCCCGGTATCCTCACCTTTTTAGAATGGCAGAACCAAAGGCAGTCAAGAATCAGCGCGTCATACCAGTCGATGATCAGCCAGATCAGGTAAGAATCCCGAAATCCTTCCCAGAACGTATCTGCTCCATTAAACTGTTTCAGAATAAAAGCAAAGACAAACACAAAAACAAGCATGGCGCTTCCCTTCCGAATGATGTCCGCCCTTGTAAAACGCTGCTCTCTTTTTTCAATCAAGCCTAATTCGATGCACTTCTCCCGTATAGCCGGTGGATAATCCCCCACTGAAGTAAGGGGATTTTTCAGTGTCAGCGGCACGATCAAAATTGTGAATAACAGGATTCCGATCAGACTCTCTATCATTACCACCATGTATATCTTTCCCCCTCTTGTTCATCAACCCGTGCCTTGTTCCATCTCACTTTCTTCCCACCAACATTCTCGACTCGCCAAGCATCATCATAGCCGCCCGGCGGCGTGAGCCAAATGCCTCTTTGGCAGTGTCAACAAGGCGTACTTCCGCATATCCCATATCCCGGAGTTTTTGGGCAAACGCCTCCATATCCCCGTACATTCCCGGCTTCATCTCATCGTTGAGAGCAAAGACGCCGCCCTTTTTCAGCACCCGCAGAGTCTCCAGCAGCAGCTGCTGTTTATCCGCTCCGGTAATATTGTGATACACATAATTGCTCACCACAGCGTCAAAAGATCCATCCGGGAAATCCAGCCTATTGGCATCGCCATGGCAAAAGATACACCGGTCCCCTGCCCCTTCACTGGCGGCGTTTTTCTCACAAAGTGTCTGGCTGTAGTTGTAAACTGCTGCCCAATAATCAATTCCAACAACCTTTGTCTCCTGCCATGTGAGCGCTGCCCGGATGGATAATGCCCCGGAGCCGCAGCCTACGTCCAACAAAGTCCCTCTGCCGTCATAATCCAGATGGTCCAGGATGGTCTGATGTACCTGCTCCATGATCCCGCCGCCATCAAAGGCATACTGCCGCCGAATCCATGTGATCCAGATAAGAACTACCAGCAGCCCTGCTATGATAATCGCAAACAGGATGCCCAGTATAGAAATATGGAACACTGCAAATGACAGTATAGCCAACAATACTGCCAGAACCGCCAGCCCTCCCACCATATAAAACACCGGATTTGACATCCAGCTTCCGTAATCTTCCCCATGTGTGCCAAGACGGATTGCTTTTTGAGATTTTCCCTGCCGATCAGACATAAATTCCCTTCTTTCTCTTCTACAAATTAAATCTCTGTTACTATAGCCTAACCCTTACTACTATAGTCTCATCAATACTACCCCCAGTCCCGCCTGAAGCAAAGCCATCGCCGGGCAAAGGATCAGAGGCCACTGCGATAGATGTTCCGGCAGGGCATAGCTTTGCATCCATGCCCTGAACTCATAACCGGGATGTCCTTCGGTTCCGGGTATCACAAACCGTTTCTTACATTTTTTCTGGATCAACCAGACATCTAAAAAGAATAGATCCGCAAACCCAATCATCATCCACTGGATATACCCATACAGCACCATCCATCCGAATCCCCGGGTTTCTCCTTCTATCATACTGACCGCGCCGTAGATTATAAGGGGCAGCATTTCCCCGAAACAGATCCAAAACATATAAAAACAGTTCTCGGCTTTCGTTGGAGGTTCCGGCGCGTCCTTGATAATGGATGACGGATAGCAGGGAAACATCAAACGGGGATCATATAATGCCACAGCCGCAGCAAACAGATTAAAGTAGGCTGCCATCATAATCCCATCCAGAACCATTCGTATCCAGTTCACTGTAACTCCTCCCTCCGCAATATCCTTATCTGGCTTTATTTCCGTGAGCAGTGAGCCCAGCGGACGCAACAAGTGCGTCCATTTGGCGAACGCCGCGAGAGTCAAATACTCCGAGGCTTTGCTAACTATTTCGCTTGTTGCGGGGTATTTGACTCTGTATCAAACTCCATTCGCACTATCTGCAGATGCAGCGGACCGTCGGCAATTTTAGCCATCAGGCGATGAATCGGTTTAACTCCGGGTCCGGTCAGTTCCTGATAGCCCTCCATATATCCTCGGCTGGTAACCTTTACATTCTCTGCCCAACGGCCCAGTTCCTCATTCGCATGTGCCACCGAAAAATAAGCGCCTACATCCTGGATGTCCGCCTGTTTTACCCATGTTTTCAGCATCAGTTTTACCGCAGTTTTGCCGGCGGCATCAAAAACAAGCCTTCCTCCGGGAAAGCGCCGGGACATAGCAGCCACCATCGTCCGGACTGCTTCTGCCCGAAAATAATAAAATACCCCGGCGGCAAACAGCACTGTTCCATCTTCCGGATCACTGTCAATGGCAGCCATCCATGCAGGATCATTCAAATCCAACGCCAGATTTTTCTCCCGATCTTCCGCCGGAAGCAGCCGGTTTCTTACCCTGATGACATCCGGCAGATCAATGTTATATATTTTACAGCTTCCATTGTCACAGTTCCGTCCAGTGCAGTCCAATCCACAGCCCAGGTTGACCACAGCGGCATTTGGATGGGACAACAGATAATCCCTGACCTCCCATGCCATATCCTTCTGCCGCATTGCTGTCTCCATTGCGCCAAACTCCTGCATCAGCCCGGCTGACCGTTTCTCCAATTCAAAAAAATCATAATCTATGCGTTCCATCAGCTCGGCCACATTTTCATCCTGAAACAAATGGGGATACCGCTGCGAGCATAACCAACGTCCATATAGTGGGATGACCAGTGTTTCCTGCACTGTGTTTTTCTCTATTTTATACCTTTTCATTATTGCTCCCACGGATATCACATAATACAATTAAGTTCTTATAAGTTCATTATAGTTAGTATAAACTAACCTGTCAAGAAATCCTTTCCCCGCTTTACTATTTATGAAACACTGCCATGCAGCATCAAAATATTGTACAAAGGGATTGGCTCTGAACCTCATAAAAGTTTAACTCCCCGCCTAACCATGAGCGGCTGGCATGAATCCATACTTCATTTTCCTTTCTCTCCAGATATGCAGAACATGAATTTCTTCTTTGTGACTTTAACATCTATGAAACCCGCGGCCTCCATGGCCTGCTTTATTTCATCTGGTGTATATGATTTCATCCCCGGTATCATCTTTTCCCAATGTTTTTCAGGATCTCCAGGGTCATTGACAATCACAAATTTTCCACCCGGTTCAATCGTTCTCTTAACTTCCACAAAGCATTTCCCCAGATCTTCCCAGAAATATACGGTTTCAAAAGCTATGGCAAGTTTTATGGAATTGTCCTCCAACGGAAGGTTGTCCGCACTCCCAAGAAGCACTTCACATCTTTTATCAATATTCTTTTTATTCACCTTTTTGGACTTCTCAACACTGGTGCTGGAAATATCGATCCCGTAAACAAAACCATCCCTAGAGCGCTCTAATAATCTTCGGATATTAAATCCGCCGCCGCAGCCGATATCAACCAATATTCCATCATTCGGGACATCAAATTGTGTAAATGCCCATTTGGCCATTGGACTGTGCCCCATATTCATGCCGGAAAGCATGAGTTTTCCTATAAAGCCCTGTGGATTGCCGAAATTGTCTCTGAACGCCATTTTATTGCTCCTTCTTCATCAGATTTGTAATACCGGTTTCATATACTCTGCCCATCATCTTCATACAGTTGATGATCGTTTCTTTATCCCTGTCAGAGGTAACGAGTCGGAATAATGTTGCGATGTATTCTTCCATCAGGATGGCGAGAGTTTCTTCTTTGATTCCCTCAATATCATTTTCTTTGGATTTCTTTGCCGCATTTTCGATATTTGCGGTATTTCTTGAAGTGATGGTTTCAACAAACGCTTCATACTTGGTTCCCTTGGAACCAGTTACAATGAGTTTCACTGCATCACGGTCTGATAACAGGATTTCAACGATTTCAGGGATATGATGATAGTAGGCGCTGCCCATTCGTTTCAGTCTATATTTGTCAGGGATCGCATCCATTTCTTCCCTTATCTCATTCAGCTTCTTCATCAGGCTCTCTGCGATAGGATCGGTTATTGCATAAAAAAGAGCTTCTTTCGAATCAAAGTAGCCGTAAAGCGCACCGGAAGTAAATCCCGCATCCCGGGCTATTTTTCTCAGTGGTGCTGCCTGAAAGCCATATTCCAAGAAATATTTCCTTGCGCTGTTAAGGATTCTATCTCTTGTTGCGATATCACCGAGCTCTGATTGTTTTCTTCTTGCCATATTCACCTCAAGTAATGCCGTCGTTATTAATATAACTAAGTTATATTATAATGACAACAACGATCCCTGTCAATAGATTTTCAAACAGTCCTCAGAGGCTACAGCTTCTAACGTATTTTACAGGCATCGGACTGAGACGAATCATGCGGTCGGGTTTTATATGCCCTGACCGCGTTGTTTTTATCCAGCTTATTCTATCTTAACCATGCGGTCACAGCAGCGGCGGATCAGCTCCCCGTCGTGGGTGATCACCAGGATGGTTTTCCCTTTGTCCGCCTCGTTCCGCAGCATATCAGCAATGATCCGCATATTTCCCCCGTCAAGGCCGCTGGTGGGTTCATCGAAGATCAGCACATCACGCCCGGACAGGATTCCGCAAGCCAGAGAAAGGCGCTGCTTCTGTCCGCCTGAAAGAGTGGCCGGATGGACATCTTTATACCCATACAGCCCCAATTGCTTCAAAAGCTCCCTGGCCTGTTCCAGCCGGGACTGCGAGCGGTGGTCGCCCAGCAGCAGTTCCTCCGTGACGCTGTTGGTAAAAAACTGTGTGCCGGTGTCGTTGGCGCTGTACCAGACCCACCTGCGCCGCCCTGCGGCACGCAGTTTTTCCCCGCCGATCATTACATTGCCGCCGCTCTCTTTCCACAGGCCGGACAGCACCATGGCAAGGCTGGTCTTCCCTGCTCCATTGCGGCCGGTAATGGCAGTGATCTGCCCGGCGCAGACCGAAAGCGAGAGACGGTGAAAGATCCGATTGCCTTTTCTTTTGCAGGATAGGCCCTCTGTCCGGATAAAACCATCGCCGCTTTCCGGCTGCGGCAAATCCGGGAAAGGCGACTGCGTCACTTCCCGCAGGCCGTAGACCTCCCGTTCCCCGGCGCTCATGCGCGCCATCTCCGCTGGGCTTTTCTCCCACAAAATCCGTCCGTTGGCGAGATATAGGAATCGGTCGGCGATGCCGGAGAGCCATGCCAGCCGGTGCTCGGCGATCACCAGGGTGCAGCCCTCGTCCTTGAGTTTTTTCAGAACTCCGGCCAGCTGCTTGGCCCCCTCTCCGTCCAGATTGGCGGTTGGCTCGTCGCAGACATAGACGCCGGGGCGCAGCGCATAGACGGATGCAATCGCCACCCGCTGTTTTTCTCCGCTGGAGAGTACATCCAAACTGCGGCCTCGCAGATGCTCCAGGGAAAAAGTTTGGATGGCGGCGTCGGTCCGGCTGCGGATCTCCTCCCGGGCCATCCCGTAATTCTCACAGGCAAAGGCCACCTCGCCGGCCAGTTCTGAAGAAAAGAACTGGCTTTTGGGATCCTGGAATACGCTGCCCACCCGACGGCCGACGGCATATTGCGGCAGCGTTTTCAGAGATGTATCGTCGAGGAAAATATGTCCCTCCATGCTGCCGGGATAATAAGCCGGCGCAAGTCCGTTCAAGAGCCGCGTCAGCGTGGTCTTGCCTCCTCCTGACGGGCCGGTGAGTACCACGCATTCCCCGTCATGGATGGTCAGGTTGATGTCCTTAACCCCTTGATCACAATCCGCATAGTGAAAGGAGACGTTTTCCATCCGTATCACAACCGCATCCCTCCCATCCACAGAAACAATACCGTAACAACCGGCCACAGCACAAGCTGGCACCAGTCCAAAGTATCCATCTTTCTCTCATGATAACTGCCCCGCTTCCCCGGGGCTTCCGCTCCCCGGGCCACGGCGGACACGGAAAGCTGGTCGGCAAGCTGCAGGCAGCGTAGCAGCATGGGCACCAATACATATTCGCAGGAGGCCGCCGGATGGGTGAGCAGCCGTGCCGGGGCCGTCAGTCCCCGGTTGCGCATGGAACGCCCTACGCCTTTCAGTTCCGCCTTCATGGTGGGAAAGAAACGGAACAGCACCAGCAGCCCCAATATCACAGCAGTGGGCATATGAATACGGGAAAGAAAAGCGGCCAGCTCCCCCGGCGGCGTGGTGATAAGGTCCCAGCCCACCAGGAATACGGGGGACAGGTTCCAGAACATCAGCACATAGAACTCGGAGAACACCACCATGTGCAGGCCATGATACCGGATCAGGTACAGCAGCAGCGCCAGTATCCCGTAAAACAGAGCAAAGCCCCCCATCAGCCGCCAGTTTTTCTGTACGGCCAGATAGAGAAAACATGCCGCTGTGAGTACGCAGGTCAGCATCGCATTGCCGGTCAGGGAGATCCCCAGGATGGTCCAGAGCAGCGCCCACAGCTTTACAGGCACCGCCAAATTCCGCCTCTGCATCAGAGGACGCCTGCCTTCTTGAAGTGTTTTCCAATGAGCTTACCGCCGATGAGGCTCCCCACAAAGCCGCATACCGTGGTGAACAGGAGGATGAACACCAGCCAACCCGGGGAGGAGTAATACCGCACAAAGGAGTCGATATAGCTCTGTTCCATGCCGCTTTGCAGGGCAAAGGTCTCGTAGGTATCCCAGAAAAACCAAAGAGGCAGCAGATTGACGCCGTTATAGAGCAGGCTGGCCACCGTCCAGGACAGGGCCATCTTCTTTTTGGATTCCCAGCCGTTTTTCCACAGAATGGCCTCGCAGATCACACCGACAAGCATATAATAGGGCAGCAGATACCAGTTGCCCATGATAAGGAACACCAGACCCAGGAGCGTCATGTAGATCAAAGAGACAAACCGTTTATGTACGCGGCTTACCATTAGGAAATATACCGGCGCGCACAGCAGCATCGTGATTCCCACCGAGAGGACCATGCTGACAAAATCATTCACCATGCACACCATATTGATCACCAGCTGGATCAGGATCAGCGCTACGGTAAGCAATACGGTGGTTATCACATCCCTGACCGTCCATTTATTGTTGTTCTTCATCTTGATTCTCCCTTCGTGTGTTGGTAAAACGGAAGTTGCAGAGCTCATCGCCCCTTCCGATGGTCTTGGTCCGGCCCCAGCGGGCGCCGGGAATCTTTCCGTACATCACATCGTCGCTTTCACAAAAGATGGGCGTCAGCTCCGGCACCCCATAGCGTCGGAACACATTGGCGTACAGGCAGGCGTGGCAGTCCCATTCGATGGCATAGGCGTCGTTGCGCTTCCATTCAAACTGCCAGCCCTCCGGCCCATACCCCGCTTTTGTAGACGCCGGGCACATGATCCGGAACAGTGGGAAGAAAAACGGCAGCTTTCCCAATCCCTGAAAGAACTTTGCCATGGGCTTGGAAGCGTTAAGGACGGAAGTGCGGATGAGCCGCCTGGCCTCAACGGACTTCCAGCCCTGTTCCTGCAGCCCCCGGTACATTGCTACAGAGGGCAGGATGCTGCCGGCCATGTGCCGCGCCAGCATCTTATTGGACAGGTCGTTCTCTTTGAGAAGGGTATCATACACTCGGAGCACCGCCTGCCTGTCCGCATCGTTATGGATTCCCGCATAGGCTTCCCCCAGGCGGCTCTTTTGAAGTTTCTTTTCCAGATTCATGCTTTTTCCAGCCTCCATCCCAGGGCCTGTTCCCGCACTTCCACAAAGCGGCGGTACAGGCCGTCCTGTTTGATCAGTTCGGTGTGGGTACCATGCTGGACGATACGGCCTTTGTCCAGCACGATGATCTGATCGGCGTCCCGGACCGTGGAGAGCCGGTGGGCGATCATCAAGATGGTCTTATCCCTGGTCAGCTCCCTGACAGCTTTTAACAGCTCCTGCTCATTCTCCGGGTCCACACTTGCGGTCGCCTCATCCAGGACGATGACGGGTGCGTCTTTCAAAATAGCTCGGGCGATGGATATCCGCTGGCGTTCCCCGCCGGAAAGGGTGGCGCCGCCCTCTCCAACACAGGTCTGATACCCCTCCGGCAGAGCCTCAATAAAATCGTGGCAGCAGGCTTTTTTTGCCGCTTCTATCACCTCATCCTGCGTAGCGTCCGGGCAGCCAAACTTGATGTTGTTTTCAATGGTATCCTCAAAAAGATAGACATTCTGGAATACAATGGAAAAGTTGCGCAGCAGGCTGTCGCAGGTGTACTCCCGCACATCGTGCCCGCCGATGCGGATACTCCCTTTCCGCACATCCCAGAATCGGGCCGCAAGGCTCACCAGAGTGGTCTTGCCGGAGCCGGAGGGGCCTACGATGGCGCAGGTGGTTTTTTCCGGGATGGTCACGCTCACATCATGGAGGACATCCTCCTTGCCATAGGCGAAGGAGACATGACTGATCTCGATATCAAAACGCTCCGGCTTCAGATCCGTCCCTTGCTCATCCATGACCGGGGTATCCATCACGGTGTCCAGCCGGTCCAGGGACGCCTCGATCCCCCGGGCCACAGAGGCCATGCTGCCCACCAGCTCCACGGCAGAGTAGATCATAAAGCTGGATACCAGCAGGAGCAGGCACTTTACCGGCGTGATCCCGCCGCCCAGCAGCAGATAGGGAGCAATCACCAGAATGGCGGCTCGCGCCAGCTTGAATACCGTCTGATAGACCCCGGTCAGTGCGGAGAAAGTGCTTTCCAGGGCAATGTTGGCGTCGGCGCTTTCATCAATGGCCTGATTTACCGCTTTGCCCGAGCGTTCCCCCAGGCCGAAGGCTTTCACCACACCCATGCCCTGGATATACTCCAGAATCGCCGTCACCAGATCGGCCTGAGCGGCCTGCCGCCTCGGCGCAAGGCGTTTGGCCGCCTTCTGCATGACGGCGTAGACCAGCATGGCGAGGATCAGTCCTATAAACATAGCAATTCCGGCACGCCACTCATAAAAGAGCAGCCACACACCGATGACTAGGGCATGGATGAAGCCGCCAGCCACCTGCTCAAGGATCGTGACCGCATTGTTCTCCACATCCGAAAGTGTGGTGGTCACAGCAGCGGTGATGTCTCCCAGACGATTTTCGTTGAAATAGCCCATAGGGACTCGCTTCATGTGCTCCCCGATTTCAAGCCGTTTTTCGGCGCACATGGAAAAGCTACTCAGAGTGCGTCTGCCGGCAGAGAGGTTGTTAAACACAATCCGTCCCAGGATGCTGATTACCATAACAGCCAGCGATATCCAGATGGTCTGCGTCGGCATAACACCACCATCGGCGGCAGCCAGCAGTCCGGTGAGTACCGTAAGGATGGCCAGGATGGGCAGCATCTGGAATACGGAATCCAATAAGGTAAACACAAAGGAGAGCAGCAGTGAACCCCGCTCTTTTCCGGAAAAATCCAACAGTCGTTTTATCAGTTTGATCATCGTGCATCCTCCTCTCCCATATCTTTGGCGCTGATATGCGCGTTCCAGAGTTCACGGTACAGCGGGCAGCTGACCAGAAGCTCCTCATGGGTTCCCTGGGATTCCACCTGTCCATGGTCCAGTACCACGATCCGGTCCGCATGGACAATGGTGGAGAGCCGGTGGGCAATGACGATCAGCGTTTTGCCCTGTACCAGCTCGTTAATAGATGCCTGAATCACCGCCTCGTTCTCGGGGTCAGTGAAGGCGGTGGCCTCATCCAGGGCGATGACAGGTGCGTCTTTCAAAATAGCCCGGGCGATGGCAATGCGCTGCCGCTCGCCCCCGGAGAGACTGCCGCCTCCGTCCCCCACCAAGGTATCATAGCCCTTTGGCAGAGCCGTAATGAAGTCATGGCAGCTGGCCAGTTTTGCGGCGGCAAAGACCTCCTCATCTGTGGCGTCCGGCCTTCCCAGCCGGATGTTTTCTTTCACCGTCAGATGGAACAGGAAATTGTCCTGTGAGACATAGGCCACCGTGTCCATGACCTGGGAGAGGGGGATGTTCCGAACATCCACGCCGTCCAGCTCCACTGCGCCGTTGTCAGCCTCCCAGAAAGATGCGATGAGCCGGGCAACTGTAGATTTCCCCGAGCCGGAGGGCCCCACGATGGCGGTCATCCCGCCCGGCACCACATCGAAGCTCACACGGTGCAGCACCTCCTGATTCCCGTATCCAAAGGAGACATCCCGCAGGGAGATATTACTGCTATCCAACCGCACCGGCTGAGCAGGGCGGTGCAGTTCCTCCGCCTCCAAAAGCCCGGCGATCTCCTTGACGGTGGAATCCACCATGGCCAGGCTGTCCGTATACCGCAGAGCCTGGATCAGCGGTGACACCAGCCCCAGTGCCAGGATTATGCAAGTGATCAGGGCAGGAGCAGTAATGCTCCCCCGCTGAAAGAGCCATGCCCCCAGAGGCAGAACCCCCAGCAGGCAGGACGGCATGATGGCGATACCAGCAATGTAAAAGCCGTTGGTCTGGCGGAACCATGTAGCCTTGGCCGCCTCGTTCTCCTTTACGGCATCCGAATATTTGGCATAAGAGGCGGTTCCCTGATTGAACGCCTTGATGACCTCGATGCCGCCGATGTACTCCACGATAGCGGCGTCCATATTCTTGCCGGCGTCCAGCACGCGGTTGTAGCGTGCCTCGTAGTCCTTCATCATGCCTATATAGCAGACAAGACCAATGGGGATCGTGATCAGGGAGATCAAGGCCATGCGCCAGTCCAATACAAAGAGATAGACCAGCATGAAAATGGGGACCAGGATATTGGCGGTGAGCTCCGGAATCATATGAGCCAGAGGCAGCTCCAGCTTTTCCACCGTATCCACCAGCATGGTCTTGAACTTGCCCGACGGCGTGTCAAGGATATACCCCATGGGGACCCGGGCAAGTTTTTCCGTCAGTTCGGTACGAATGTTTTTCAGGATGGTAAAGGCACTGCGGTGGCTGAGCATGGTGGAGGCCGTTCCAAACCAGGTGCTTCCCAGATAGCCCAGAAGGGCAGCGAGAGCCCACAGGGCGATGGGAGCCAGCTCATATTGCCGGCCGCAGACCAAAACGATGATCCGTGACACGGCAAAATACGGGACTACACCGCAAAACGCACCCGCCACCGCCAGCAGAACTGACAGAACCATCTTCCCTCTGCATTGAGCGGCAAAGCGCAGGAGCCAGTGAAATGCGCTGTTTTTCGTCTGTTTCATTTGCCTCTCCTTTCATTTGTTTTTCGTGTGTTTTATGGCATCCAATAAAAACCGGGGATGTTTCATTGTTTCTGAGACGTAAGTTTGAGGATTGCCGGGTAATAGAGCTATCGCCACAAGTTAGTGTTTGCTAACCACTTGGTAAAAAAGTTAAGGCTCATTTGAGCCTTAACAATCCATCCCAGCCACAGTTGAAGAAAGTCGCCAGTTCTTCAATGTAGCTCATGGCCCGCTCGCGGGTCATATCATGGATCACCGTCTCAAAAACTGCGGTGAAATAGGCGCTGGTGATAAGATGATGCAGCTCATGGCTGATATGCCCTTCGATCTTGCCTCTCTGCTCCAGCTCATTATAATAGCGTTCCGTCTGGCTGACCTCAAGCTCCACCAGCTCGTGGACATAATTTTCATATCTCGTCCCTGCGGAGCAACATAGAATCAATTTGAAAGCGTCAAAATGATCGTAAATATACCCGAGAAAATACCGCAGATACTCCGTGGACAGCCTTCTGCTGTCGATGGTCCGCTCTGCCGGGATCAGGTCAAAGTGTGCCTCCTGAGCCGCCTTGAACTGTTCCACCAGTCCGTCCGCCGCTTCCGATACCAGCGCGTCAAAGAGTGCGGCTTTATCTGGATAATATCCGTAAAATGCCCCCTGGGTAAACCCGGCCTCTTTGACAATGCCGCGCAGTGAAGCGTCCTTGAAGCCCTTGGCGAGGAACTCCTTTTTCCCAATCTCAAGTATCTTTCGCTGTGTTTCTGTATACTCTTCCATGTGTTCACCGCCTTACGATCTTGTCTCAGCGCGTTATTATATCAGTGATATGTATCACTGATATAATAACGTATCTGATCTTTTTTGTCAATAGCTCGGAACGCTTTCACGGAACAATTTTTTCTATTTTCAATTTTTTTGTTTGACAAAGAAGCAAAAGGGCATTATACTTAAAACAGTGTTATGAAACACTGTTACGAATGTTTTGAAAGAAGGTGATTGCTTTGGCGAAACAGATTGAGGGAGTTTATGAGGCGGTACTGGAATGCGCGAAAAAAGAGTTCCTGGAGAAAGGCTATAAGGACGCCTCCCTTCGTACCATCGCCAAGGAGGCCGGTACCAGTACCAGCTCGATTTATACCCGGTTTGGAGACAAGGAGGGACTGTTCCGCGCCATTGTGGAACCTGTTGCCGAAGAAATGAGACGGATGTTCCTGGAGATCCAGGAGAATTTCCACCAGTTGGACGATAACGTCCAGCAGAGCGAAATGGGCCGGTACACCTCCCTGCATCAGATGGAGCTTTTGGATTACATCTACGACCATTTTGACGAGTTCCGCCTTCTATTGGACGGCGCCGAAGGCACGCAGTTTGCCTGTTTCTTAGACGAACTGGTGGACATTGAGGTGGACTACACCTACAAATACATGGAGGTCATCGGCTGTGAGAGTGTGAAATCCGGCCTGGTGACGGAGGATTTCATCCACATCATTGTCACCGCCTATTTTAACGGGATGTTCGAAGTGGTGCGCCACAACATGAGCAAAGCCGACGCCGTGAAATATGTGAAGCTGCTCAACCGCTACCATATGCAGGGCTTTTCTACGGTATTCAATCCGGCAGAGCCATAAATTCGATAATCAGGCTGTTTCCTGTTTGGATCCGCAGGCGGCGGCCTTTTTATAGCAATATAAGTTAGTAAAAGCTAACCTAAAAGGAGGAATCGATATGGAAAAACAAAGTCCTCTGCTCCGCTTGTGGGAGCTGGGGAAAGACTATCACGGCGGCCTGGTCGGGGCCATCTGCTCCGCTTCCATCGGCGTGCTGTGCGGTATGCTGCCCTATTTCGCGGCAGCGCAGATCATCATCGGCTTTTTAAATAGGAACAAGGAGATATCCTTTTATGTGCTATGGTGCGTGTTGGCGCTGGCGGGATTTCTTGTCCGCTCCGCCCTTTACTCGCTGGCTCTGTCCCTGTCCCACAAATCCACGTTCTCCATCCTCAAAAGCATCCGGGAACGGATTTTGGAAAAGCTCCCCAGGATGCCGCTGGGCACCGTGATGGATACCCCCAGTGGGCAGATGAAGCAGATCATTGTGGATCAGGTGGAAAGCATGGAACGCCCGCTGGCCCATCTGCTGCCGGAAATGACCGCCAACATTTTTGGGCCGGTGTGTATCCTCATCTACTTATTTATCCTGGACTGGCGGATGGCGCTGCTCTCCCTGGTTTCCATTCCCATCGGCATGATCTTCATGATGGCGGTGATGAAAAACTATGGGACGCAGTATGAAGGCTCGGTCAAGGTCACCCAGGCGATGAACTCCACCATTGTGGAATACATCGGCGGCATTGAGGTCATCAAAGCCTTCAACCAGGGCAAAAATTCCTATGCTAAATTTACCGACCGGGTGAAGGCCAACGCCTCCTACTTCTACCACTGGATGAAGAGTTGCCAGATGCCCATATCCCTGGCACGGGCCATCTCTCCCACCACTATGATCACCATTCTGCCGGCGGGCTGGCTGCTCTATATCAATGGAAGCTTGTCTATTGGGACCTTCATTACCACCATTGTCCTGTCCTTAGGGATTGCCGGCCCGCTGCTGGCGGCCATGGATTTTGTGGACAGCTTGGCAAAGGTGGGCACCATTGTAGGCGAAGTGGACTCCATTCTGAACGGTGAAGAACAGGACCACGGCGATAACAGGGTAAAGCTTGGTTCCATGGATGTTCAGGTGGAGCACGTTTCCTTCGGCTACCACGACGACAAGGAGATCCTGCACGACATATCCCTCTCCATCCCGGCAGGCAGTATGACCGCCTTTGTGGGGCCCTCCGGTTCCGGCAAGAGCACCATCGCCAAGCTCATCGGCGGGTTCTGGGATGTGGACAAAGGCAAGATCACCCTGGGCGGACAGGATCTGAAAGAAATCCCGCTTTCCCAGCTTTACGACCAGGTGGCCTTTGTCTCCCAGGACAACTACCTGTTTGACGAGACCGTGCGGGAAAATATCCGCATGGGCAAACCCGGCGCCAGCGACGCTGAGGTGGAGGCGGTTGCCAAAGCGGCCGGCTGCGACGGCTTCATCCGCGGCCTGGAAAATGGCTATGATACCGTAGTCGGCGGCGGAGGCGCCCATCTCTCCGGCGGGGAGCGCCAGCGCGTCTCCATTGCCCGGGCCATGCTGAAGAACGCCCCCATCGTCATTTTAGACGAGGCCACCGCTTACATCGACCCGGAGAATGAAGCCGTCATCCAGCAGGCCGTCGCCAGGCTGGTCAAAGGAAAGACGGTGCTCGTCATTGCCCACCGCCTTTCCACCATCACCGACGCCGACCAGATTTTCGTCATTCAGGACGGCCGGGTGGACGGCAGCGGGACGCACAAAGAGCTTTTGGACCAGAACAGACTGTATCAGGAAATGTGGAACGCCCACATCGGCGCAAAGGACGGTGACGCGGCATGATTGAAATACTCAGAAAGATCTGGCGGTTTGCCGGGGAAGAACAGAAGAACATACGCACATCCATCATCGGCTGCTTTTTCTTCGCCGTCTTCCATATGTTCCAGATGGCCGCCATCTATGTGATCGTACTGGCTTTGGTGGATGGTTCCGCCTCCTCCGCCCCCGCATGGCAGGCCTTGGGGCTGCTGCTGGTCAGCATCATCGGCCGGGCCATTGTAAACCGGTTCACCCAGCTCCAGCAGACCCACGCCGGTTATTTCATGGTGGCAGACAAGCGCATTGCCATCGGCGACAAGCTCAAGCGGGTTCCCATGGGATACTTTAACGACAAGAGCCTGGGCGAGCTGACCGGCATTACCACCACCGTTCTGGACGAGGTGGAGAACACCGGCCCTATGGTGCTGGTGAATATTTTAAGTGGACTTATCAATTCCCTTGTCATGCTCCTGTTTGTGCTGGTATGGGATTGGCGCTTGGGCCTGCTGGCCCTTGCGGGCATGGTGCTTTATTTTCTGCTGCTCTCGGCCATGGAACGGAAATCTGCCGTCCTTGCTCCCAAGCGGCAGGCGGCAGAGGCCAAGATGGTGGAGACGATACTGGAGCAGCTCCAGGGCATGAGCATCATCAAATCCTTCAACCTCACCGGAAAGGGCGACCAGAAGGTACGCCAGGCCCTGGAGAACAGCCGCAGCAGCAATCTGGGGATAGAAAAGCTGTTTACCCCCTATATCATGGCCCAGGAGATGGTTCTCCAGTTCTCCAGTGTGCTGATTTTAATCGCCACTGTAGCGTTTTTCCTGAACGGCACCATCTCCCTTGCCAACGCCCTGATGGCGGTCATTGTGGCTTTCCTGATTTTTTCGCAAATCAAATCTGCGGGCAGCGGCGTATCCGCCCTACGGCTGGTGGGGAGCTCCATCGACCACGCCAACCAGGTAGATGAGATCCCGGAGATGGACGAAAAGGGCAAGGCGCAGCATCCCAAAGCCCACGATATTTCCTTTGAGCACGTTGATTTTTCCTACGACCGGAAACCGATTTTGAAGGACGTTTCCATCACCATCCCGGACAAAACCACCACAGCCATTGTGGGCCCCAGCGGGTCGGGCAAGACGACGTTGTGCAACCTGATTGCCCGGTTCTGGGACGTGGACGGTGGTGCCGTCCGTATCGGCGGGATCGATGTGAAGGACTATACCCTGGAATCCCTGATGGACCAGGTGAGCATGGTATTTCAGAATGTTTACCTTTTCGCCGATACCATTGAGAACAACATCAAGTTTGGCCGGCCGGACGCCACCCACGAACAGGTGGTGGAGGCGGCGAAAAAAGCCTGCTGCCATGAGTTTATCGAATCCTTCCCCGATGGATACAATACCATCATCGGGGAAGGCGGCGCTACCCTCTCCGGCGGTGAAAAGCAGCGGATCTCCATCGCCCGGGCCATGCTGAAGGACGCGCCTATCATCATCTTTGACGAGGCCACGGCAAACGTAGACCCGGAAAACGAGGATAAGCTGCAAAAAGCCATGGAGGCGCTGATGAAGGATAAGACGATCCTGATGATCGCCCACCGGCTGAAAACCGTGCAGAAGGCCGACCAAATCCTGGTGCTGGACGGCGGCCATATCGTGCAGAAGGGAACCCACGACGAGCTAGCCGGACAGGACGGCCTGTACCGGGATTTCCTCGACGCCCGCAAAGAGGCTGCCGGCTGGAAACTGGCATAACACGATTTACATCATTACGAAAAATTAAAAGACGACGTTGCTCCTAAAAAGAGTGCGTCGTCTTTTATATATTCCTTTGTATCCGTGCTGGTGCAGGGATATGAGCGTAATTCCTCTCAGCCTTCTGCTGCTTCCTTCAGTTTTTGAAACGACTCCTCGCTGACCCCATGTTCCATACGACAGGCTTCTTTTGCCGCCGTTTCAGGGTCTACACCTGCGGCAATTAACTGATGTGTGAAAAAGCGATGGCGCTCATAAATTTCCGCAGCAATTCTTTCTCCAGATGGCGTCAGTGTGACGGAGCCGTCTTCGTCACGGCTTACATGTCCCATTTTCTCCAATTCTTTGACAGCCCGGCTCACAGAAGGAAGGGTGACATCCATCCGCTCCGCAATGTCGATACAGCGAACCCTTTTGTAGGCTTGCTGCAAGGTAAATACCGCCTTTAAATAGTTCTCCAGTGAAGATGTCAAGGGCATAGATCACTCCCTCCTTTTAGGTATCCCGCAGCACATTGCGGTGATAACGTACTTTGCCCTGCTCAAGATAAAGCACGCGGTCGGCGGCCGCTGCGATCAAGTCCATGTCGTGGGTAATCAGCAGCAGGCATTTCCCCGCTGAGGCAAGCTGCCGGAGCAGCTTTACCGTCAGGCGCATATTGTACCCGTCCAGGCCGCTTGTAGGCTCGTCAAACACCAAGAGATCCCGGCCGCTCTCCGCCGCAAGCGCCAGTAGCAGGCGCTGCTTCTGCCCGCCCGAGAGGGAGGCCGGATGGCGGCTCGCAAAGGGCTCCAGCCCCATTTCGCTCAGTCTTGCCAGAGCGGCTTGTCTGAGCTCCGGTGACGCCTTCCTGCCAATCAAAAATTCATCCTCTACTGTTGGGGCATAGAGCTGGTAGTCGGCGTCCTGCTGCACGAAAAAGGATTTTTTGGTGCGTCGTTTTCGTTTCAGATATTCTCCATGGATTTGAACCGTTCCCATGGAACGGTATAAGCCGGTGATCGTCCGGCACAGGGTAGATTTCCCGGCGCCATTGGGTCCGGCGATGGCGAGAATCTTGCCGCTTTGCGCCGAAAAGGTAACATCCTCTAAAATCTGCCGCCCGTCCAGCATACAGGAAATTTGAGATACTTTAAGAGTATCCTCCGGCTTAGGGAGAAACGCCCCGCCCACCTGGAAAGCGGGCGGCTGGAAGGGGCGTAGCCCCATGACCGCAAGCTGCGCTTCTGTCAGGCTGAGCGCCTCGCTGCGGCTGTAAATGGAAGAGATCTCTCCATCCTCCATAAATACCATCCGGTCAAAGGAATCGCGGACATAATGAAAGCGGTGCTCTGAGAGCAGAATGGTATGCCCGGCCTCTTTCAGGCGGTACAGCAGGGCGCCCAAACGCACCATGGAGTCGCTGTCCAGGTTGGCGGATGGCTCGTCCATAACAATAACTTTAGGCTCCATGGCGCAGACCGAAGCGATGGCAATCAGCTGTTTCTCCCCGCTGGAAAGCGGGAAGATTCGCCGATCCAGCAGGCGCTGGAGGTTCATCTGGCTGCACACAGCTTTTACCCGCTGCTGCATCACAGATCGCTCCAGGGGAATATTCTCCATGCCAAGAACGATCTCATCTGTGGTATTTGTGGTAAAAAACTGGCTGCGGGGGTCCTGAAATACGCTGCCCACCATCGTACCAAGCTGGTGAACCGGCATTTTTAAGGTGTCCTGTCCATCCAGCAGGTAGCCGCCTGTAAGCTTTCCCGGATAAAACTGCGGGCACAGCCCGTTGAGCACACGGGTCAGGGTGGTTTTTCCACATCCACTCCGACCGGCGAGGATCACCAATTCGCCCTTCTCCACCTGCAAATCCACATGGCGCAGCTGGCTCTCTCCCTCACGACTGCTTTCATAGGTAAAGGAGATGTCTTTCAGTTCAATCACAGCACACCTCCCCTCTCCAAAATCAGGACGATACAGAAGGCGGCGAACAGTAAGGCGAGAAACGCAGCGTCCTTCCAACAAAACCGAATGGGTCGGTAACTGACCGTCTCTCCGGAAAACCGAACGCCCCGCACCGTCATGGAGGCGGAGAGTTCCTCCGCCACCTTCGTCGTGCGAAGGATGAGCGGAATCAGAATATACTCTGCCGTGGTTGGTAGGTGGGTAAGGGTGTGCAGTACCCCTACCCCAATCCCACGGAACCGCTGGGAAGAACGGATGGCCCGGTATTCACCGGCGATTGTCGGAAAGAACCGCAGCACGACCGCTGTCCCGATGCCCGCGGCCTTTGGCAGATGCAGTTTTCTCAGCGCCGCCATCAGGGAGCCGGTGGGCTCTCCCGCCAGGCAGATGGCAAAGGAAAGTGGTACCAGTACCTTCCGGCTGACGATACCGAGGCTGGATAGCATGGAGCTGACCGAAAAGACAACCCCGCTGTCCATCAGCCGCACGCCCAGCCAGCCAATGCCGTAAAAAATGAGGTAATACAGCCCGTAGGGAAGGATTTTGCCGCCATTGCCCGCCAGTAAGTGGATGAGCAAGCACGCCAGGAACAGGCACAGGCACCCGATTTCGGAGTGGATCATAAGAATAGCGGCAAGTCCCAGCAGGCAGAGCAGCAGCCATGTGCGAGGGTCAGGCTGAAAGCGCCTGCGCTTTTCTGCTCCCATTACGCAACTCCGGCCGGTTTAAAGTGTTTGCCCAGCATCTTCATCCCCAGCGCATAGCCGGCGATGGACAGCGCTGCTGCGGCCGCCAGGGCGATGGCGATGTTCTGCGGCGCCAGCCAGAAGCCCTCCAGGGATGCGATAGCGGCATCCGCACTGGCTGCGTCCATGCCCATGGCTACATAGCTCTCCACCAGGCTGTCCCGGAACAGCAGCATCGTCAAAGTGCTGCCCATGGCGTTGAGCATCCATGTGAGCGTATGCGGAACGGCAGAGCGGATTTTGTTTCTATATCCGCCACCCAGCATAATAAGCTCGTTTACAACCGCTAAAATCATAAAAAAGATAAAAACGTACACACTTCCGGTAAACAGGAAGTATAGCCCGTAGATGGCCGGGATAATAAACTGTGTGCCTATCTTTGGGCACTTTTTGATGATCAGGACATAGATAATTCCGTTGATCAGCCCGGCAAGCCCAGGGGCGAGAAAATAGACAAGCTGAAGATTGGCCGCAAACGGCATGGTAACCACAAGCCCAATGGCCGCCTCCACACAGGCGAGCAGCAGCACGACGACAAATTCCTTCAGACTTAAAAATTTAGACTGTTTCACTTTGTATCCTCCTTCGATGACTGAAATGTATATGCTCCAGCTTGGTTCTGTAATTCCCACAGCCGGGCATAGAGTCCATTTTCCCCGGCAAGCTGGTCGTGGGTCCCTTGTTCCATAATTTTCCCGTCTTCCAAAACGAGAATCTGCTCTGCGCCCCGGACGGTTTTCAGGCGGTGCGCGATCATCACAACTGTGCGCTCTCTGGCAATCTCATCCAATGCCCGCTGTACCATGACCTCGTTATCGGCGTCCAGAGAAGCAGTTGGTTCATCCAGCAGCAGGACGGGCACATCCTTCAAAAAGGCCCGGGCCAGAGAAATGCGCTGACGCTCCCCACCGGATAAAGTGGCCCCGCCCTCTCCCACTACCGTATCATAGCCCTCCGGCAGGGCAGAGATAAATTCATGGCAGCAGGCTTTCCGGCACGCCTCTACCATCCGTTCCTCGCTGATCCCCTCATTTCCGAAGCAGAGGTTCTCCCGAATCGATCCCCGGAACAGATAGGTATTCTGCATGACCATGGAGATCTGGGCAAGCAGGCTGTCCGGCCGGATTTCCCGGATGTCCCTTTTCTCCATGCGGATATGCCCTTTCTGATAGTCCCAAAACCGGGCCATGAGCCGAAGCAGCGTGGATTTTCCGCTTCCCGAAGGCCCCACCAGGGCGGTAAGAGAACCGGCGGGCGTTTCAAAGGAGACATCCCGGATCACATCCGTTCCCGTCCCATACCGGAAAGACACATTTTCAAAGGCATACGCATCCCCGTGCTGAATTTCCGCCTCGCCCGTGGGCTCCGGAGTGGTCATGACCGCATCCAGCCGTCGGCCGGAAGGCGCCATTCCACGAAGAGCTGAGATACTGGCCACCATCATCAGCTCGGCCTCCACCAGCTTAGTGGCCAGAACAAGAAAGCCGGCAAAATCCAATATGCTAAGACTTCCGCCCAGAAGCAGGTACATGCCCGCCGCCACCGTCGCCGGCACAATGAACCGAACCAGGGAGGCGCAGAGGTTACTGAGACTGCCTGCCACAGCCTCATCCTTGAGGGATTCATCCCGCAGGTTTTCCATCGCATCTTTCAGGGCATCGAACCCCTCGCCGGTGCGGTGATAGGCTTTCAAATCTTTCATGCCCCGCAGATATTCGTTGATCTGTGTAGCGGCGTGGGACTTTGCCTCCATGACCCGGCTGCTGTGCTTCTCCTTCACTCTGGCAACCATCAGCATGAGCAGCGCGCAGACAGGGAGCATACCGAACATAGCCAGCCCCATGTGCCAGTCATAAACGCAGATCCATACAATGGAAATCACGAGCAGCACGCCAACACCCAGCGGATAGGGCAGCCAGTAGCAGAGAGTGTACTCCACATTGGCAAAGTCGCCTGAAAAGGAGCTGATGAGTTCTCCGGACTCCTTGTTTGAGAAAAAGCCCAATGGCTGCCGGCGCAGTTTTTGTATGTAGGCGATGCGCTTGTCCGCCGTATCTCGGTATGCCTTTCCGTAGGTAAAGTAATAGGAGATCAGCTCCACCGCATACTGCAGCACGAAGCACCCAACGCCCATGGCCGCAAGGGTAACGAGCCGGGACAGGTTCAGGGTATAGGGCGGCACAAACGCCTGGCCCAGGGTGTAGATAGCCATGTAGGCCAAAATGGCCGGAAGCATACTGCACGCCTGGGAAAGAAACAGCCACAGCGTGGGCTGGAGGATTTCCCGCGGCTTATGAAAGGTAAACTGCCGGATCATGTTAAGCATGAGAAGCGCCTCCTTCCCCTATTTTGGTATCCTTTTCACACCACCCAGTTACACCCGGAGAGGGTTTCATCTGCCAGGCTTCCGTCTCATTCTGGACCGCCCATAAATGGGCGTACAGGCCGTTTTTATTCAAAAGCTCCTGGTGCGTTCCGCTTTCGGCCAATCTCCCCCTGTCCAGGACATAAATACAGTCTGCGTCCCGGATGGAGTAGAGCCGGTGGGCAATCATCAAGACCGTCTTGCCCCGAAGCAGCTCCGCCATGCCCTCCCGCAGCGCCAGCTCATTTTCGGCGTCGGCAAAGGCCATGGCCTCGTCCAGCACCACAATGGGGGCGTCCTTCAAAATCGCCCTGGCGATGGCGATGCGCTGGGCCTCACCGCCGGACAGCTTGTGCCCGCCGTCTCCCAGCCGGGTGTTGTAACCGCCCGGGAGGGACAGGATAAACTCGTGGCAGCGGGCCGCTTTGGCCGCCTGTTCCACCGCCTTCCGGCTAACCTCACAGTGCATGGCGATATTATCATAGACGCTCTCCGCAAAGATATAGGTGTCCTGAAAGACAAAGGCCACTGCATCCATCAGCGCCCTGGCAGTATAGTCCCGGATGTCCGTTCCGCCTATAGCGATGCTTCCGCTCTCCACATCCCAAAATCGGGCCAGCAGCTGTCCCGCCGTGGATTTTCCACCGCCTGAGGGGCCCACCAGCGCAACAAAATTGCCCGCCGGGATATCCATGCTCACATGGTCCAGCGCCATGCGGCGCAAGGGGTCCGCCGCTTTCTGATAGGAAAAGCTCACATCCCGGAAAGACAGTGCAGGACAGGCCGGCACTGCGTCTACATGCCCCTCGCTTATCGGCTCCAGCTTCAGCACATCATCAATCTGATTCATCCGCACGGACAGGTTCCGAAGCTCTGCGCCGAACTCCACCAGCTCCATCAGCGGGCTGATCACTGCCGGCCCCACAATTAGGAACAGGAGAAGATCCATCATCAGCTGGTGATCCCCTGGGTTCAGGTACAGCAGCACACAGCCGGTAATCAGAATGAAAGCCAGCACAGACAGTGTGATGGTCTTATAGGCCCCGTAGATTGGGGTGACCCGCTTGAGGTAGGCCATCAGGTTGCTCCTGTTCTTTTCAATCAACCCGGTAAGCCGCCGGGCCGCCGCCTCCGGCCTTCCAAAGATTTTTTCCTCCTCCATGCCGGCCACATATTCGGAAAAGGCAGCATCCAGCTCTGTGGCAGACTGGTTCAGTTCCGTCCAGATTTTCTGTCCCCGTTTTCCACCGAAAGCCGAAAACTGGATGACAAAAGCAACCGCCAGTACAACAAAGATAGTGAGCGTCAATGGCACATTGATGGAAAACAACAGCACAGCCAGAGAAACCAACAGCAGCGCGGCGCCTACAAGATTGGACACATCATGAGCGATAATGCTCTCCATCTTCTCGATGTTGTCGCTCATGGTCTTCTGTACAGCACCGGACTGTCCGCCGGTGAAAAAGCCCAGATTCAGTTTTCCCATATGGCTCAGGATGCGCATGCGCAGGTCATAGAGTGCCCGGAAGGCACAGGCGTGGCAGATCACACTGCCCGCAATGGACAGCAGAATGCCCGCCGCAATGCTTGCCAGCGTCATTCCAACCCAGAACCACGCCTGAGAGGAATCTACCGATGTCTGATGGAGCGACGCCTCCAGGAAAATACGCACAATGCGATAGACCGTGTAAAAAGGAACTGCTGTGCATAGAATACTGACCGCAGAGCAAAGCACCCCAAGTACATAGTTTGCCGAACCGCTCTGTGCGGCTTGAAACACTCGGAATATAGTGTTCTTCTTTTTTTCTCCCATACTTCTCCTTCCTCCCGATTCTTATCTGGTAAAAAATATATCTGGTTAGTCTATCCTAATTTACACTTATTATGTCGCCTGCATCCCTTTGCGTCAATAGCGCCACAAGTGCCTCAAAACGATCGCTTTTCTATCCGTCTCTCTGTAAAACACTTGATTTTACACTGTTTTTCCGATATAATCCTTTATATAAGTTAGTAATAACTAACCTAAATTTGTGCCAAAACAGAAAACTGCGTGCCATTTCAGCACACGGCAAGGAGACGATACGATGGTCACCATTCACAATATTGATGAAACACTCCGTTTTTACGGTTCCTTTGGGGCGAAGCAGATGGATGTCGAAAACGGAACATACTTTACTTTTCCCGACAAGAGTTCGTACATCCGATTCTGGGGCAATCTCCACGGCTTTTGCGTGGCCGCGGTTGATTTTACGCCGCCCGAAGATGTGGTTTTCCGCTCCCAGATTCGCCAGCGATACCTTGGCATCGGCTTCCATGAGGAAGGGCATTATGTTAGTTATATACGAAAGTCCGACGCCCGGTATTCGACTTCCGGAATCAGCTGCTTTGTTTTCCATTCCCCTGCACCCCATTTCCTGAAGCTGACTGGAGGACAACGCCTGCGGTTTCATGGCATGTATTTTCAGGAACAGTTTTTTCAGGAAAGCAACGTGCATCTCTATGGCAGCTTTTGGGAGGATGCAAAACGCTCCATCGGCTCCGGCGAGATTCACTCTCCAGAACTGACAGCGATTTACCAGCGGATCGAGCGGTGTCCCCTGACAGGCGAGCCTTTCCAAATCTGGATGCGTGGACAGGGACTGGCGGCAACCGGTTTCCTGTTGGATCTGGTTCACAAATATTCCACCACACAGCCTGTCTATCTGAGTGAAGCGGAGCTTGCCGCTGTTTCGGAATCAAAACAATTCATCCGCAGCAATCTGAGCAATATGCCTTCTGTATTAGAACTTTGCAAACGTGTTGCCATGAATAAAAACAAGCTCCAGAAGGCGTTTCGATTGACGGAGGGGAAAAGCATCGGCGAGTATATGCGTACCTTGCGGATGGAACAGGCTCTTGAACTTTTAGAAGAAAGCGATATGTCGGTGCGGGAGATAGCGACGGCGATTGGATACCACGGCGTATCCAACTTCTATCATGCTTTTCAGCAGAGGTTTGGGAGTACGCCCCAGGCTGTCCGGGATATGCTGAAAAAATAGGAGCCATATTTTTACGGGGTCATATACTGATTCCTTCAACACACGTAAAGAGGATGCCGGCTGGAAACCGGCACAAATACGCATGTCTATATATGAAAATGCCCATCCACACATTGGTGTAAATGGGCATTTTCCTGTTCTTTATTTGTCTAACAGTTCCATGAGCTGTGAGATGTTTTTCTTACCGAACGAAACGGTTTCTCCATCATCAATCACCAGACACGGGACACTCATCACCTTATACCGCTCTCTCAGATCTACAAAATGGTTCAGGTCATATACCTCCGCCGTCACGCCGGGATTTTCTGCGGCGATCCGCTGCGCTGCCGTCACCAGTTCCGGGCACATGGTGCAGGAAAGAGATACGAGAATTTTCATATGCACCGGTTCCATGGACCGTATCCTGCAAAGGATTTCTTCATCCAAAGCCTGTCCCGGTCCAGCCGCGTTATAAAGCCCCAGCACAAAGGATGTAAACTCATGCCCGCCTGGCACCCCATGAAACGCAAGCCCCGTCCATGAGCCATTCTCTCTGCATATCCGCACACAAGGGCGGTCTTCCACCGCTTCACTGTTCATTTCCAGCGAGAGCTTATCCGTCAGCGCACAAAGTTCTTCCATATATATCTTCAGCTCCGCAGACAAGGGTGTATCATCCAGATAGATCTTCAGTCTCAGAGAGGAAGTCATTTTTTGAAATACTGCATCCAGCTGAGACAGCATATCCGGAGTGAATAGCCCACCCGCCTGTTGACTGTTTTTCGGAACTGCCGCAGTCTCTTTTGAGACAGCCGCAGGCCGTATGGGATACAGACCTGTCTTTTTCTGCAGAGCAGCGGCATAGCGTTCCAGCTCTGTCGCCGCCAGCGCACCATCTCCCACCGCCGTCACCACCTGCCGCAGAGGTTTGATGCACACATCTCCGGCGGCATACAAGCCTTCGCAGGTAGTCTTCTGGCTCCGGTCTGTTACAACATATCCCTGGGCATCGCATTCTGCCAGGCCTTTCACCAGTCCGGTCTCAGGTTCGTATCCAGCAAATACGAATACGCCGAAAGAATCCCCTTCCGTACTTCTGTATTCCGTAACCTCCCCTGTTTCCGTATTCCGATATCGCAGAAGGCTGAGGCCATCCTTTCCGGATACCTCTTCCACCTGCGCATGGGTGATCACGGTGATCTTTTCGTGGTGGATCGCCGCTTCCGCGACAGCCGGGGCGCATGAGAACCCATCGCCGCGGATGAGAATGGTCACATGCCTCGCGTACTTGGTCAAAAACACGCTTTCCTCCGCAGCTGCAAAGCCGCCGCCCACCACAAAGACTTCTTTTCCGGTAAAAAACTCACCGTCACAGGTGGCGCAGTAAGCGACGCCCCTCCCCTTGAACTCTGCCTCTCCTAGAAAGCCGATGCTGCGGGGATGGGCACCGGTGGCAAGGAGTACGCCAAAGCAATACAGTTCGCCCCGGCTGGTTTGAACCGTCTTTACATCGCCGTCCATGATAAGACCGGTAACCTCAGCCAGCAAAAATTCTGCGCCAAAGCTCTGGGCCTGCCTGCGCATGGTTTCGGTAAGCGCCTTTCCGGAAGTGCGCTCCACTCCTGGGAAATTTACCACTTCATCCGTAATAGTAATCTGCCCGCCGAAATGCTCTTTTTCCACCACCACAACACGATATCTCGCCCGGGCCAGATACAGGGCGGCCGTCAATCCGGCCGGCCCGCCGCCAATCACTACAACATCGTAAAGTTCTTTGATGTCCTTCATATCTTACAGCTGCCCCACAAGGTCAAGACTCGGCTTCAGGGTCTCGGCACCGGGCTGCCATTTGGCCGGGCACACCTCATCCCCATGTTCATGGACAAACTGGCAGGCCTGCAGCTTACGCAGCAGTTCATCGGCGTTACGTCCCACGTTACCGGCATTGACTTCATAAGCCACGATCTTTCCCTCGGGATTTACGATAAAGGTTCCCCGCTCTGCTACGCCATCCGCCTCGATATATACCTCAAAATCCCTGGAAAGAATATGTGTGGGGTCTGCCAGCATCGGGTAGCCGATCTTTTTAATCCGGTCAGAAGCATCATGCCATGCTTTATGAACATAATGGGTGTCACAGGATACGGAATACACCTCGCAACCAGCCGCCTGGAAATCCGTATACTTATTTGCTAGGTCCTCCAGCTCCGTAGGGCAAACAAAGGTAAAGTCCGCCGGATAGAAGAAAAATACGGCCCACTTTCCCAGCACATCCGCCTTGGAAATTGCCTTGAAGGCGCCTTCATGGTAGGCTTGTACGGTAAATTCTCCGATTTCTTTATTGATGAGAGACATAGAACATCCTCCTTTATAATTTTGGTTAGTTATAACTAACTACCAATAATTATACTCATTTTATACATGCTTTGTCAAGAGGCCAAGCAATCTTTCCAACGAGTTTTACTACCCGCGCCATTTCAGGAAAGGCAGCAGTTATATTTGCAAACACTTTTGTCACACTTCCTGTCCTTCATCGGATTTCCCCATGTACCGAATATAGTCCTCCCATGTCTCAATCTCCGGATGCTGGTCATACCATTCCCGTATATGGTGTGCCGATTTGTATACCCGCTCGATCTGTTCCGGCGTCAGCTGAAGCATCTCTTGATAGAGCCTGTGCATCAGCAGCCCTGTCTCATCACGGGGCGCATAGACACAAATGTCCGCCGATAAACGAAGCGTTACGACACATTTTAAAAATATTTCCGTACCATGCTTGCTGGTTCCATCTTCTAATCGCCTTACTGTTCGTATATCCACATCTAAGGCATCAGCAAGCTGAAGCTGCGTCCATCCTTTTGCTTCCCGGGCTTCCTTGATAATCCTGCCTGTAAATTCAAAATCATTCATGTATATTTCCTCCGTTTCGACTCATTTTAGCATGTTTCCTCAGAAATTCAAAACAAAGTACTTCATACGATACGCAATATTTTGCAGGTCATCGCCATTGGACCGAAATGTTGATAAAATCAGCAAAGTGGACGGCTCGCTTTCTTCACAGAACAATATTTGACGGCTCTTTTATGTATTTGCTTTCCCGATTTGTCTGTTTAATTCCTCACACTCCGTCTGTGACAAATCTGAAATCGTAATGCTCTCCAGCTGCCTTTGTATCCTTTTTCCAGTTGTCTATATGTACATTCCAGTGTGTGAAAATCCTCCTTTGATAGCCCCTTATCCGACAGAACAGGCACATTGCCTTTACGATTCATGGCCATAATGACATCCATCAGACTTATTTTAGCCGACGGCCGTGATAACTGATAGCCGCCAGCTGGGCCATGCCCCACACGGACGAATCCTGCATCCCGCAGCCTGGCTCCAATCTGAAGCAGATAACGGGGCGATACGCCAATAGTTCTGGCCAGTTTGGAGGAGGAAACGGCTCCGGAAGCCCTAGACAGGCAGATCAGCATCCGGATCGCATAGTCTGTTGAAGCGTTGAGCCACATACTGATTTCCTCCCTATCTCAAATAAAGCTACATTTCCGAAGAGATCAGATTTCCTTCTTTCGTTCCCTTCCATCCTTTTTTCAAATATACGGTTCCTGTCAAAGCGGCTGCGATACTGGCAACAACATGACTGACTAAAACCGCGAACCAGATTCCATTAAGTCCCAAATTCAAATAGGACAGCAAATAGGCAAGGGGCATCCTTACGATAATGTAGTAAAAAATCATCAAAAACATACTTTTAGAGGGTTTTCCCAAACCATTAAGTGACCCCAGATAACAGTTTGTGACCGTATTCAAAATATACCCAATGCCGACAATCAGAAAATAGGTACCTACAATCTCTGCCACTTCATCGCTTCTCACAAACAGTCCGGAAAGCTGTCTGGAAAAACTGACAACCAACACCGAAAGAATCACCAGCAGGCCGCAGCCATATTTCAGACCGCATTTCAGATAATCTCTTGCCCTGTCATACCGGTTTCCGCCGATACACTGGCCAATGATCGTTGTCAGGACCATATTCAGAGCCATGGCCGGATAAAAAACAATGATCTCCAATTTCCCTGTTACCCCATAAGCCGCAATGGCTGTGATGCTATATGTACTGACAAGGGCCGTAAGAAACGTGGTGCTGATTGCCGGTATGCTTTGCTGGACCACAGAAGGAACGGCTTTCTGAATCAGCAGCCATATATCCGCTTTATCAAAGCTGGAAAATTTAAATGCAAACAGTTTCTTCTTTTTAATGTAAACCAGCATAAATACAAGGCAGATGCCCTCTGACAATACCGTGGCTATAGCCGCGCCGTTGAATCCGATAAAATGAATGAAAATAGGGTCAAGAATCGCGTTTAATATGGTTGTCGTCAGCATGGCAATAGCCTGAAACATAGAGTTTCCAAAACTGCGCAGCACCGCAGCGAAATAACAGTATAAATAAATTGCCAGATAACCTAACACATAGATGGATAAATAGCTGTATGCCATATCATAAGTTTCCGCCGGAGTATTTAAAACATTTAAGATCGTCGGAAGCAAAATCTCCAATATGACAGTCACTCCAATGGAAAAGACGACAGCCACACAAAAAGAAGTGGCGATTAAACTTTCCGTTCGTTTTTCATTTTTTGAACCAATGGCCTGGGAAAGTAAAATGGATACACCGTTTGTGGCTCCCATGGCAATGGAAGTCAAAATTAAAATAATCGGTGTGGAATTTGTTAAGGCAGCATACGCGGTTTCTCCCAGTAAGTTTCCGATCCAAAGACTGTCCACAAGATTATACATCATATTCAAAAACATGGCCGCAACCATTGGCAGCGCCATTGCCAGCAGACAACGCCTTGTATTGCCGCCGATAAAATCAATTTTCTTCATCATCGTTCTTCCTTTCTACTCTAACAGATTTCACAGATTTAAAATGTAAATGTTATTATTGAATGAACATTATTCATTTATAGGCTATTAAAATTCCCCTACTGGGAGCAGGGGGTTTTTAAAGATGGAGCGCGTAAATCAAAAATTTACGAATCCGGTTTGCTTTTTCCTTCTGATCCATACCATCGTCCAGCAGGATACCAAGTTGCCCATAAATGCAGAACATTGCCGCCGTTTTCAGGTCCTCAAGCTGGATCTCTCCATTTTCCCGGGCGTTCTGCAGCATTTTTTCGATCACTGGCACAAGTTTTTCACAGGTTTTGAGAGAAAGCTGGTTATGGAACTTTTTGTTTTGCGGGCCATGAAAGACAGCATAATATTTTGTATTTTGATCTTCTACATTCAACGGCATCTCCTCAATGAACTGTTTTAATGGCATATGGGTGTTTTCAGCCATTTCGGCAAACTGGGATACCAATATGTCCGCATACTGCTCAATCGCACTGTCAAACAATACTTCTTTGGATGGAAAATAACGGTAGCAAAGGCCCTGAGATACTCCGATGGATTTCGCAATATCCGTAATCGTGATTTTTTCATAGCCCTTCTCACCAAACAGTTTCAGGGCAGCATCAAAGATCTCCTGTCTGCGTTCTTCCGGCTCTTTCGTAATCCGCATGTCTCGTTCCTCCTTTCTTCCATGATACCATACCGCTCCCATAAATTCAATGAGTGAATATCAGTCATTTTATGCCCATAAAAACACAAGCCGTATGACCTACCTGCTCCCATGATACATCATGGAAACATTGGGACAGCAGGGAAACCATTTCTTCTTTTGAATAAATTTTTACATCGCCTTCTTTGCTATGGCGCATATAAAAATTCATAATCGCGCGTCAAATCAAGGGCTGCCAGCAATCTCCAATCAAAAATGTACCGCCCGGTTTTAAAACTCTTTGGACTTCTCGAATGACATTCTCCGGAGCCGGATAATGATGGAAGGAATCGTTGCAGTACACAACATCAAAGAAATTGTCCGCAAACGGAAGATGCTCACTGTCTCCAAGGACCAGCCGAACCTTTCCTGATAGTTTGCCCTCAGCAACCGAAAGCATTTTTTCCGATAGATCAATGCCATACAGTTCTCTCTGATCATCGGACTGCAGCAGCATTTTCATCATCTCTCCCGTCCCGCATCCCAAGTCTAACGCTCTCTGAAACGGAATATGCGCCAACTTACTCAATAGAACAGGATAAAGTGTTCTGGCATGCTGCCCATGGATATCCTCATCATAAGTATCCGCCTGCTGATTGAATGTAGATTTCGATCTTTCTTTTATATCAGCCATCAGTTATGACCTCCTTTCACTTCACAAGTATAGCAGGTTTTTCTGAAATGTCAATGAATATTATTCATTCATTTTATGAAATAATGATCTCATACAAACAACGCCCGGAAAAATAAGCCATCTTACCTTTCCAGACGTTGTTTTCTTCTCCCTATTCTTCAGACAGTAGTTCACAAATCGTTACTGCCTGCAGCTGCCTTGCTATCCCAATTTCTAATTCTTCATAAACATGTCTTAAAAGCCGGAACTCCTGCTTTTCTTTACATGATCGATATTCTGACAGATCCGTTCTCCCTTCCATAGCAGTAATCACATCCAGCAAGCTGATCTCTCCCGGTAGTCGAGACAGCCTATATCCGCCGGCAGTACCAAAACTCACACTGACAAAACCGGCATCCCGCAGTCTGGCTCCAATCTGAAGCAGATAACGCGGCGATACGCCAATAGCTCTGGCCAGTTTGGAGGAGGAAACGGCTCCGGAAGTCCTGGACAGGCAGATCAGCATACGGATCGCATAGTCTGTTGAAGCGTTGAGCCACATACACGTATTTACCCTCTTTTCATATTTAATTTGCAATCCCAACTCTGTCATTAAAAACATACCGTAACCCTCTTTGATAAGATATACAGATATTTTCTTTTAAGTCTAATTCGCCAATTTCCAACCAGATGCCTTTTCACGGGCATGGATGAAGTCTGCATAGATTCCAGTTTGATGGAGAAGTTCCTCATGCGTTCCTTCCTGAACAATCCGACCATTTTCAATCGCAATGATGTGGTCTGCTTTTTCAACAGTTTTAATACGATGGGCAATCATAATGACCGTTTTGTTTTCTGTTAATTCTTCGATGGCCGCTAAAACCTCATGCTCGTTTTCGGTATCTAACGCACTGGTAGTTTCATCTAAAATGATAATTGGAGCATCCTTCAAAATTGCTCTTGCGATGGAAATCCTCTGCTTTTCTCCACCAGACAGGTTGTTGCCGCCCTCCTGCACAAGCGTATCATACCCCTCTGGCAGAGCCATGATAAAATCATCACATCTTGCCGCTTTTGCAGCAGCCCGGACTTCTTCCAATGTGGCAGTTGGTTTACCAAACCGAATATTGTTGAGAATCGTATCCTCAAACAAATACACTTTTTGAAAGACCACACTGATTTTGCTCATCAATTCTTCTGTGGGAATGTGACGAATATCTGCGCCGCCAATCAGGATTCGGCCTTTCTTCACGTCAAAAAATCTCGGAATCAACTGGCAAAGGGTTGTTTTCCCCGAACCTGACGGGCCTATGATTGCGGTAAAAGATCCCGCCTTAATTGCAGTATCAATATGGCTCAAAACTTCATTGTCACCATAGGAGAAAGAAACATCTTCAAATATAATTTCATCGGATGCAATATGTTGCTCCGGGGATGCCACTTGAATTTGTTCCATCTGTGTCAATGAATTTGTTTCTTTCAAGGCACTATCCAGAATACCGATCATGGATAGTACAGAGCCGGCCTGATTCATTGAGGAAAATGCCATAAAGCTAAGAATAATCAGCACAAGGCACTTTTCCACAGAATAAATATCAAACACTGTATATCCAAAAACGGAAGTAAAAATAATAGCCGTTTCAAAAATAGAGAGTACTACACCGGCAGCAATCTGTGACGGAATGGAACCACTGGACAGAGCGATGTTTTCATTACAGCTACCCTGAATGGCATCCTTTAAGCGTCTGTCCCCATTTTTGAAGCTGAATGCTTTTGTCACTTTGATACCTTGGAGAAATAGAAGTGCAGCAGCACTTAATTTGCTCTGTGCTTCGCTTCTTTTGGGCGCATCTCTTCTCGACACACGAATCTGCCAGTTTACTACTAAAAGGTATGCTGCCATTCCCAATAGGCTTATAAGGGCAATTCGCCATTCATAAAAGAACAATCCAATCAGCAACGACACCGTACCTAAAACGCCGCCCACAACTCGGATCAAAGCGGATGGCGCAGATGTTTCGATTTCAGAAAGCGTTGTCGTCAAGACAGAGTTAATTCGCCCCACAGAAAAGTTGTCAAAAAAGCCTAAATAGGCATTTTTGAGAATTTCCCCAAATTCAAATCTTTTATCTCCCACCATTCCGAATCCGGCTGACATAGATGTAAGCTGCATCTTGTAGCTGAAAATGAAGACCCCAACAATATAAAAAACGGCCAGTGTTAAAACCGCGATCACCGCATTTGAAAGCGGGTATCTGCCAAACAGCGCATAAATTGCTATGATAACGGCAAACATCTTTGACATTAAAAACAAGCCTTCAAGGAAAGAGAATATAATTGCATTTCTATATTCCTTTTTTCTTTTGCTGCTGAAGTTCCATATCAGCTTAAACGCATTTAGCATGACGTACCTTCACCCCCTATATTTGAAATATCCCATAGCTGCTTATAACCGGCACAATTCTTCAACATGGTTTCGTGTGTCCCTGAGCATAGTATCTGCCCATCTTCCACAAATGCGATCTGATCGGCGTTCATAATTGTCTGCAGCCTGTGGGCTACCACAATCAGGGTTTTGTTTTTGCTTGCCGCTGCCAATGCCTCCTGAATCGCCACTTCATTCTCTGGATCGGAGCTGGCCGTTGCCTCATCAAGGATCATAATAGGAGCGTTTTTCATCATGGCTCTTGCGATTGCTATGCGTTGCTTCTCACCGCCGGACAATCTGTTTCCGGCTACTCCCGCTTGGGTATGATAGCCGCCAGGTAGCTTACTGATAAAGTCATGGCAGCCGGTCTTTCTGCAAACGTCTATAATTTCTTCATCCGTAGCTGTCGGTTTGGCAATCCTGATGTTCTCCATGATATTCATATCAAAAAGGTAAGTATCCTGATCTACATAGGCAATCAAAGAATTAAGCTGCTCAATGGACAGCTCCTTAATCGGTGTGCCACCGATCGTAATAGTTCCATCATCTGCATCCCAATAACCCGCCAGCAATTTTGCGATTGTAGATTTGCCGCTTCCTGATGGGCCTACTAACGCCAGCATCGTATTTTGTGGAATGGTGATGGATACATCTTTTACTGCAGGCTTTTCGCTATTCTCATAGGAAAAGGTAATATAATCCATTCCAATAGCAAAAGAAGAAACATCGGCTGTTGCGATTTCAGCCCGCTCAAGTTCGGGCGCATCCAATATATCTTTTATTTCTCCCGCAACAACATTCATGCTTGATAATTGATCTATATAGGAGGATGCCTTTGAAATAGGCCCGAACACACCAAGGGATATAATCATAAATAAAAACAGGACAGAAGGTGCCAACGTGCCGTTTCCGTAAAAAATCAAGCCGAAAATTAAAACACCAAAAATAGAAACAGGTGCGATGCTATAGCTAAGAGAGGCATATATCTGAGTGCTTTTCATCCAATCGACAGAGTATGAGGCGTGGTGCTTTACCGCATTGGCATACTTTTCATAACTTGACTCAGCCTGATTGAAAGTTTTGATGACTTCAATTCCGCCCACATATTCCACTACTGCCTGATTCATACTTTTTCCAGCAGCAATCTGGCCAGCAAATTTTTTATCGTAATCTTTCATCATTCCACTACTTGCGGCCAATCCTATGATAATCCACAGCAGGACACAAAGTGCCAGCCGGAAATCAATAGAAAACATCCAAATGATAAGGCCGATGGGAATACATAAATTTGCGGTCATTTCTGGTAGAAAATGCGCCAGAGTTTTTTCCACTTCTTCAACCCTGTCAACCAGTACGGTTTTCAGCCTGCCGCTCCCTTTCCTTTCAAAATAGCCAAGAGGCAGCCTCATCAGCTTGCCGGACAGGGCAAGCCGTATATCTCTAAGGGTTTTGAAGGCTGCTTTATGGGAAATATAAGTGGACAGATTCAAAAAAACAGCGTTCAAAATCTTGCACAGACCAGCTACGCCTATGATGAGAAGTAATTGAACAAACGATCTGTCTCCTTCAAAAATTTCCCCGCACAATACCCCAACAACACCATATACGGCTAAACCGCAGAATACGGCGAGCAGGCTGACGATGATTGACAGCGCAAACTGTCCTCGGTAAGGGCGTATATATTCACCCAATTCTTTAAAGAAAGATGGTTTTTCTGATTTTGGCTCTTTTTTCATTGCTTTCCCTCCTTAAGTGATTGCCAAGCAGACACCTATCAACTTATTGCAACAGAAAATAGTCCCTCAAAAGGATATGTGTGCTTTTATCTATTGCGTATTGATTGATCACTTTTCCAGCTTCGATATGTACTACATAGGTACAGCAATGATAAATCAGCTCCACATCATGGGTGATAACAAAAACGGATTTTCCAAGTTCTTTGAGCTGTTTTAGACACAAAGCTACCTCTTTCATGTGTTTGTAATCCAACCCGCTGGTAGGTTCGTCCATTACAACATACTCTCGGTCTGAGGCTAACGCAGTGGCAATCGCAACCCGTTGTTTTTCTCCACCGGATAGGGACATAGGATGCCTTTTTGCGTATTCAGACAATCCAAGCTGTGCCAATATCTCAAGAGCTTGTTGTTCATCTGGATTTTTCATGCTGATCAGCAGCTCATCCATAACACTCTCGGTAAAGAGCTGATGATTGACGTCCTGCATGACCATATAGCACTGTTTCAGGCGCTCTTTATACGAAAGGGTCATATCTCCATCACGCATCATTCCTGCTTTTTCAATCCCGCAAAGACACCGCCCAAAGGTGCTTTTAGCTGCCCCATTGTTTCCAATAATGGCTATGATTTCATTCTTGGGAACGCAGAAATTTTCAAGCTGCAGGCACTCTTTTTGCCGTTTATAGGAGAAACGGAATTTTTCAAAACACAACGATTGTTTACCCGCCGCACCTGCAGGTTCAGGCTCCAGGCAGCGGATGTCCGGTGTTCTAAGTCCAAGGGCACTGAGCTTTTCCGTATCCTGCTTTCGTAATTCGTCCGCAGACAAATCAAAGACTTTTTTTCCTTTCGCAAGGCATACAAACCTGTCTGCAATGTGGGTCAGATAATATAAACGATGCTCGGATATAATTACAGTCTTGCCCTGGGCCTTCCATTTTTGAATGATTTTTGCGAGTATGGAAATGTGCCTGACATCCAAATTTGACGATGGCTCATCTAAAATCATAACATCGGGCGCTGTTACGCATACCGATGCACAGGCTATCATTTGCTTTTCGCCGCCAGACAGATGAAATAAGCTCTTTCCGAGCAAACGTTCAATTTTGAAGTCTTTTACCGTTTCTCTTACTCTTGCGACGATTTCATCCTTGGGATACCCAAGGTTTTCACAGGCAAAAGAAAGCTCGCTGTCCGTATCCACATTAAAAAATTGGGAGCGCGGATTTTGAAACACACTGCCAGTATTTTCTGCAATCTCATATAAGGGCATTTTCGTAATATCTCTGCCGTTTACCCTTACCGCCCCCGTCAAATCACCCTTATAAAAATAGGGGATCAGGCCATTCATAAGCCGTGTGACTGTGGTTTTTCCGCATCCAGATTCGCCGCAAAGAACCACTACTTGCCCCTTTGGTATAGAGAGGCTCAGATGATTGATTGCGCCCATCTGTTCGTTTCCTTGGTAATAGAAACTCACATTTTCAATTTCAATCATAGTGTGCCTCCTTAAAGATTCAATAAAGAACAGATTTGGTTCTGGAAACAGAAGATAAGGATACAACAAAAACAGATTCCGAAAATCAGCCAGTCCCAAAGATGAAAGCCTATGTCACACATATTGGTGCGCTTTTTGGGAGAGCCAAGCCCTCTTGTAAGTGCAGAACAGGAGAGATCTTCACCCGCCTTCACAGTTGAAATAATCAGAGGCACGACTCTGTATTCGAGCATGAGCATTGGATTTTTAGGAGTAATCCCTCTCATTTTCATTGCGTCGTTGATTGTTCCCGCATCCTCCTTAACCGTAGGGAAAAAACGAAAAACAACGGATAATGGAATCGTGATTTTGTCAGTAATGTGCATTTTCTTCATCGAACCCATAAATTCACTGACGGATGTGGTTGTCATAAGGAAAAATGCTGCAATGACACAAGGAGTAAATCTGGTTATGATCGCAGACACCATAAGCACGATAAAACCAGACACCCCATTCCCAAAAGCTCCCCAAGATAGTTCCAACACAAATCCGAGAACATATAAAACGAAATACAAAAACCCAGTCAAATATTTAGCCGACAGGAGCAGGAGGACAAACGGAATAAGAGCCAGGAGAGGCTTCAAATACAGCGTCAGTCCGCTGTTATCTGTACTGAGTATGAGGGTGCATAAAGTAATCAACAGGAACAATTTCGTCCTCGGATCAAACCGTATTTCTTTTCTGTTAGAAGGTGATGCTAATAATTCTGAGGCGGGCATTATAAAATCCCCGCTTTCTCAAAATGCTTTTTCATGATCCTTTTGCCAATCAATGCTCCAAGCAGACCGCAGATAAAATTGAGTCCCACAAAAAGCAGCAAACTCCACCATGTAGTATAAGCCAGCACCTGTGTGCCATAGTCCGAACTGTATCCACCCTGGGTATACTTTGCCAGTGTGTCCTGTGCAAAGAAGTACCATGGAATTAGAGAGCCAGATGTCCAAATTGAGAAAACGGCATATCCAATCAAATTGTGCTTAAAGCTTTTGTAGTTTCCTTTTTTCATGATGAAATCACCGAGCAGCCCAAAGACCAAGCCGGTAGGGGCACACCAAAAACCCATTCCTGTAAGTCCCACAAGCAGTCCGGTCAATACACCCATAAGAGTAACCAAGCCAAACTTTTCAACCTTCGTTGTGTACAGCATAAATACAGTTCCATTGATGAGCGCCCAAACTGCCGGGAAGAAAGGAACCATAATGGGAATAGAAACGAGAAGAGATAACGCTGCTCCGATCACAAAATAGATGACCGTGAAAATGCCTAAGGTGATTAAATCTTTTGCTCCAATTTTGCTGTTCATGCGAAAACCTCCATATCATTATGTATTTGCGTATTGTACATAAGCCCATTAGTTAGCTAAAACTAACCTGTAGGTAAAATTTTTTCTGTCCTATCGCAGTATTCTTTCAAACAGGTCTCTCCAGCCTGCTTCGAGAAAGGTCTCAACAGTTTTCATGCAGGAGACCGCTTTTTCTTTACTGTAGCCTTTTTCTAAAATCTGCTGATAGTAGTGAAACTGCTCTCCCATAATCATTCCAACACCATCCAGATCAATATCGCTTTGCGCCATCTCCTTCAAAAAATTCACTGTCTCCACCGTTTTATGTTCCATCATTTTTTGTATCATGGCATAAATAGAACTTCCTTCACTGCGGCAGAAAAACAGGATACATTCATCGTAATACTGAAAGAGAATATCCAGATAGATTTTTTCCTCTTTACGAATTGCATCCAAAAGAGCATCCACGTTTTTACTTTCCAACAGATTATAATACATTTTTCCGATTGGTTCCGATTGAGTCTTGACGGCAGAAAGAAAATTGCTCACCAAATTGCAAAATAAGTCATCTTTACTGTCATAGCGAGTATATACAGCTCCCGGTGTCACTCCTGCACGATCAGCGATTTTGCGGATTGATGCTTTCTGAAAACCAAATTCCATAAATTCATCAAAGGCCGCCTTAATAATCTTATCGTCAAGGGAATGGTCTTTTAATGCCATCGAATAAGCCCTCCTTTTCAATTACACTGTAATCAATTACGGTGTAATCATACAGCTTTTCTATCTTTATGTCAATAGGGTAGATCTTTATTTTAAGAAAAAACTATCCCACTTTAAAATGGCAAAACAAAAACTCTATGCAAAATGGTTGTCACCATCCTACATAGAGCCTTACTTTTCTCCTTCACTTGTCAAAGAACAGTAAAATCATCCTTATCTTCAATAACGTTTTCTGTATCCAATGCCTGTAAGCAATCAACAAAATTTCTATTATAAACCTGGATTCATCCTTCACTAACATAACCTTTCCCAATAATATCTGAGAGAGTTACTTCCCTTAATTCCTTCGCCAACAAAATATTTAATCGTTGATATGCTATTTCCAAAGTAACCATCTCCCGCTCCAACTCATCTGAAGGCAGCCCACAGATCTTTCCTGTTTGCACGACTCCCTCCATACTCAAAATAACATCATACAAGCTGATATCTTCTGGATTTTTAGCCAAATTTAACCCTCCAGACGGACCATGGGCGGCCCGGATAAATCCGGCCGCCCTTAGCTTCGCGCTGATCTGAAGCAGATAGCGATGAGATACGCCGATAGCTGCTGCCAGCTTTGAG